>OLNJ01000383.1_pt1 | contig 39305 bp, 36 predicted proteins | sample 1672191 | NCBI WGS metagenome assembly OLNJ01 (sample SAMEA3136657, study PRJEB25190) | human gut metagenome | biome: human gut; feature: human-associated habitat; material: faeces | place: Austria | collected 2013
TCTAAGGTGTGGTTGTTTTTATGTCATATTTATCACGAAGATAGCTAACATAGCCAAAATTTAAAGAAGTTATATTAACAAATAACATGACAGGAGAAATGAAAACTGCACCAGTTGGATTTAGCTGGACAACATTTTTCTTTGGATTTATACCAGCATTATTTAGAACAGATTGGAAATGGGCAATAATACAATTTTTACTATCTTCAATTACATTTGGAATAAGTAATTTAGTTATGCCATTTATATACAATAAAATGCATATAAAAGATTTATTAAATAAAGGATTTTTCCCAACTGATGAGAATCAAGTTGAGTACTTAATGGCAAAAGGTATCATGAATCCGCAACATATAGAATTATACAATCAAAGAAAAACTGCTTAATCGAAAGTAAAGTCCAGAAAATAATAAGTTCTGGACTATTTTTAATTTAGATTATGTTTTAAACTGATGTTGAAAATGTAGAATAATAGTAAATAAACAATTATTATAAAGTACGAAGTAAAAAATCCAATAGATGATCTGTTGGATTTTTTGCATTAGCATACTATCCAACAGAAAAAGTAAGTTTTTTAATAATTATCAAAATTTTCTATTTATAGAACTATAGGTATTTTTATTATAAGGAAATTATAACGTCTAAAATAGTATAGATGCTGCAGTTCTTAAAGCGGTAAAATAATGATATGATTATAACAAAAGGAGTACTAATATGGGACAGATATATATGATACAGAATTTAATAAATAATAAAGTTTATATAGGATTAACTACAAGAAAATTTGAATATAGATATGGGAAAAATGGTATAAAGAGTGTTTATGGTAAACAAAAACATAGTAATGCTCATCTATCTAGCTCTATTGAAAAATATGGATTAGATTGTTGGGAAATTAAAATTTTGCATGATAATGTTACAGATATTGAAGAGCTGAAAAATCTAGAACAATACTATGTATATAAATATAAATCTAATGACCCAAAATATGGTTATAACAAAACAGCAGGAGGAGACGCTATAGCAGATAGATTAAAAAAGAAAGTAATATGTATAAATGACCAAAACATATTCGATAGTTTAGCTGATGCAGGTGAGTATTATAATATATCTTATACTGCAATATCACAATGCTGTTTGGGCAAGATTCAACAAGTTTATGGAAATCAGTTTGCATATTATGAAGAAGGGAAGAAATATAAGTTAAAAGAGATAACTAATGAATGTTTTAAACAAGTTATTTGTATAAATACTATGGAAAAATTTAATACCATAACTTCTGCGGCTACTAAATACAATGTAAATATAGAAGCTATAAGACAAGCGTGTAATAATCATTACAAAGGAGCAACGGCTTCAGGTTATCAATGGGATTATTTTGAGGAAGGTAAAGAATATGAACTCATTGATAGGACTTACTATAATTCTAGGAGAGTTATATGTGTTAATACAGGCGAAATCTATGAAAGTATTTCAGAAGCAGAAAAAGTTAAGAATATCACAGGAATAAGTGCTTGTTGTAGAGGTCAAATTTATACAGCAGGTGGGTGCCAATGGGAGTTCTATGAAGATGGAAACAAATACGAACTTAAAGAAATACAATATAAAATGGCGAACAGAAGAAAGGTAATTTGTTTAGAAACTCAAAAGGTTTATGATAGTATAGTGGATGCAGAAAATGAAACTGGAGCTACTAATATATCATTAGTTATATCAAAAGAAAGAGAAACTAGTGGGGGTATGCATTGGGACTATTATAATGAAGGAAAAGAATATCGACTGGAGGATTACATAAAGCAAAGAGTATTTCATAATCAACAAAGAGTTATTTGTATTAATACTGGTATTATTTATGAGAGTATAACACAAGCTCAAAAAGAAACAGGAGTGAATAATATATCCGCAGTATGTAGAGGAAAATTTTTAACAGCAGGTGGTATGCAATGGTCTTATTATGAAGAAGGTAAAGAGTATAAGTTGAAAGAGCCCAAGCTAAGAAAAGTTAAAAAGTCCAAAATGAAACTTAAAGAAAGTGTTATGAGAAGTAGAAAAGTTATTTGTATCGATACAGGTGTTATTTATGACTCATTAGAGGAAGCAGCTAAGGAGGTTGATGTAAGTAAAGGTGCTATATCTGCCTGTTGTTTAGGTAAAAGTAAAACATCAGCAGGTATGCAGTGGGAGTACTATAATCCTAATAAGATTTATACAAAAAAAGAAATTGTAAATAAAGACTCAGGAAAACCTAAAAAGAGAGTTTTATGCATCGAAACTAATATTGTATACGATAGTATTAGTGATGCAGATAAAGCAACAGGAGTATCTTTTAAAAATATATCCGCAGTATGCAGAGGAAAAAGAGGTAAAGCTGGTGGATTTACATGGAAATTTATAGAATAAGAAAACAAATAAAATGCTCATCAAAAGATTAATCTTTTTTGAGGAGGATTTTATTTAAAATGTATATAATATTACAAAATTAATATTTCATATGTCAAGAAAATGCTATAATAAAAATAAAATTCACATATTTAATATATTGTAAATCAAAAGTAGGAGTTATACTAAGTGACATGACTCTTATTTTTTGTTATTAACATTTTTTTAATATCAAAACATAGTCCAGTTTAAAAATATACAATACATATTGCCAAATTGACAAGTTTCACTATAATTAAATTAATAACTATATGTATGATAATTTAGGGGAGGCAATATGACTGAAAAAGAAAAGATGTTAGCAGGCATCTTATATGATGCCAATAATGATAAAAACTTGCTCAAAGAAAGAATGATATGCAAGGACATATGCTTTGAGTACAACAATGTAAAGCCGTCAGACACAAAAACTCAAGAGCTACTAATAAAAAAACTTCTAGGAAAAACTAAAGATAACTTTTCTATTTTAGCACCTTTTTGGTGTGATTATGGATACAACATTGAAATTGGGGAAAACTTCTTTGCAAATCACAACTGTGTAATTTTAGATTGTGCCAAGGTAACTTTTGGAGACAATGTTTTTATTGCACCAGACTGTGGATTTTATACTGCTGGCCATCCTCTTGATTATGAGCGTAGAAATCAAGGACTGGAATATGCTTATCCCATAACAGTTGGCAACAATGTTTGGATTGGTGCAGGTGTTAGAGTAATGCCAGGCGTTACTATTGGAGATAACGTTGTAATTGGAGCAGGCAGCGTGGTGACGAAGGATATTCCATCAAATAAAATAGCCTATGGAAATCCATGCAAAGTAGTTAAAGATAATAAATATGTTTAGAACATTGAGTAGGTAGTGTATAATATAATAAATAGTTTTTTAGAAGGCATTTTACTATGGAAAATAAAGAAGAAAATTTATATGACATTATCAAATATGGTTCTTCAAAAACAACAGTCAAAGGTAATAGGTAAGTAATATGCCAACATATACAATATTTGCAGGTGTTAATGGATGTGGTAAAACATCAATCTATAAATAAATAATCATACATATCAATGATAGCTTAAAGTAGGAGCATAGCTTCTGCTTTTTTGTTTAAATATCAATTTAATGGGTGAGATTATATGAGTTCTTATTTATTTATAGCTTTATTTATAGCTTGTGAATATTAGCTAGCTACATTATATAGTCCTAAATTACATAAGCCAGACGGCAGAAAAATTAATGTGTTTCAATGTGAAGATGATTTATATGACCTTGAAATTACTCCAGGAATGGAATTTTATGATATTCCTTATTATACTAAATTATCTAATATTTATGATTTGAACTTTAGATATACACCAGAAAGATGTGAGATGCTATATGACTATTTAATAAGTAACTGTAAAAGATATAAAAAGTGTGAGATATGGTCGATTTGGCTTGCAAACTGTGCTACTAAAAGAACTTTTAAAAATGGTATAAAAAGAGAATTAAAAAATTTGGAGGTTATTTCATTGCCTTTAGATGAATTGACTGTGGATATACTTAAGTATGTATTAGATTCAAATGAAACACCAAAAAATTAACAATATATTAATTATACTATCTGTATTCTATAAAATACTTAAGTTGTTGCAAGGTAATTTTGAGTTCTTCGCATCAAAAATCAATAACTTTTAGTTATATATTTATAAATATTTTCAATTAGACATTATTCATTTATAGGTGTTATAATCTCATTGTTATATTATTCAATATTTTAGATAACAAAAAAATTATAAATTATATATATCATTTAAAATAAGAAAAGGAGTATTTGTACTATGAAAATATTAGTATTGAATGGAAGTCCAAGAAAAGGAAATACTTTAACTGCAATCAATGCATTTGCTAAGGGAGTTAGCGATAACCATGAACTTGAAGTTGTAGATACTTACAAACTAAAGGTTGCTCCATGTACAGGTTGTGGTGCTTGTCAATGTTATAAAGGATGTGTGGCAAAGGACGACTCCAATATGATAGTGGATAAAATTGTTGAGGCAGATGTAGTTGTATTTGCTACACCTGTGTATTGGTGGGGAATAACTGCTCAAATGAAATTGGTAATTGATAAGTGCTACTGCAAAGGTGCATTCCTGAAGAATAAAAAAGCAGGTGTTATTGTAGTAGGTGGGGCAGAAACTAATGACAAGCAATATGAATTAATCAAAGGTCAATTTGATTGTATTTCTGGATACTTATCATGGGATCTTTTATTCTATAATGCTTACTCAGCAACTAAAACTGATGATTTAGCAAATTGCCAATCAGCAATAAAAGAACTTGAATCTTTAGGAGCTATCCTTGATTAATATTATAAACTTGAAAGTAGGAGTTGATAAATGTACGACTCCTACTTTTTATGTATTTACAATTTCTTAGAAATGTTCTCCATTTTCATAGTACTTCTCTTTTTCAAAAACTGTAAAAGCTAAATCCATACTTTCCACATTAAGATTTTCTCTTATATTGTCAGTTATTATCTTAGCTACCATATCTTGCACCTCTTGACCTCTGTCAAACCAAGCAACTTCTACAAATGGGTACACATCAGCTATTTTACCATTTCTTATGGCAACAGATTTTATACATTCTATTTCAAAATAATCTCTTGGGCATTTTACAGCCTCTACTAATTCATCAATCATCTTTTCACTTATTTTGCAGATGTCATTTTCATTTATTCCTCTTACTTTTATTTGTGGCATAATTTTTCTCCTCTTGTGAAATATTTTATGATAAATATATTATAACAAATTATTGGAAAATAAGAAAAAAGACTTAATACCAATATTTGTAAAAATCATATCTTTTATATTTATAAGATGTTATAATTATTTGTATTAGAATCTACATTATGGGGGATGTATACTCTTCTTTTAGGGATTCTCAATGTAATTAAGTAAATAAGTTGGGGAGGTTAGTAATGAAACCATTAGTAACTGTATCATGGAGCAATCTATTATTATCGATTATTATTATAGCTTTACTTTTATTTATGGCTTTTAAAATAATAAGATATATAATTAAATAGAATAATTATGTATAGATGAAGTCGTTGGAGACATAAAGTATAACGAATTTTGATTAAAAAACTACTTTTCAGTAAAGAATTAGATATGACTAAAGTGATTCTATTCAAATAGAAGAATTTTAGTTATAATAAATGTAAGGAAAGTAGGTACAACATTGAAGCAAGAAAAAGTAAAATTAGATGAAATTTTAAAGTTTTTATTCAATAGCTCAGAAAAAGTGTTAGTAAAACTGCTAAACAGTATGTTTGATGAAAATTTTAAAGAAGATGAAGTTAGTGTGACTATCACTAACAGTGAATTTGTGGAAGATACTTTGGAGATTTTGAGAGGTGATATGTTTTTCAAAATTTTTGACAAAGCAAACAAAGACTTTGAAAAGCATAAAATGAATTATCACTTGGAATTTCAGACGAAAAATGATAACACAATGATAATTCGTATGTTTGAGTATGGTTTTAGAAAAGGAAAAGAAAACGCCAACGAAGGAAATGATAATATAAAAAGATTGTATTTTCCAAAGCAAAAGGTGATTTTCTTTGAGGAAAATAAGAATATAGAAGATAGTTTAAAATTGATTATCGTATTTGATAATGATAAAGAATTTCTTTACGAAGTTGATGTGATGAAGTACTGGCAGTTTAATGATGAACAACTTATTGAAAAGAAGATGTATCCGTTACTTCCATTACAACTATTTAATTTAAGAAAGAAGTTACATTCAGCTAAAAAGAAAAATGATATAAATACAATCAAGGAACTATCTGTAGTGGCTAGAAACTTGGCTGAAAAGCTGGCCAATGAGTCAAAAGAATTATTTGAGCAAGATGAAATCCTCGGCGAAGATTTCCACAGTATGTTACTCGCAATTCAAAATTTAATTGAATATTTAAACAAAAATTATATAGAGGATGAAAACTTAGAAGAAGAGGTGAATATTATGACGAAAAGTTTATATGATCCAGAAGTTGAGAAAAAGGGAATTGAAAAAGGTATAGAGCAAGGAATAAAAGAAGGAATAAAGCAAGGTATGAAGCAGGGTATAGAACAAAACCAAGTAGAAATAGTGTTAAATATGCTAGGTGAAGGCCTTGATGAAGCGACTATTTCAAAATTCACAAAAATTGATATAGAAAAGGTGAAAGAAATAATAAAAAAGCACCTTAACTAACAAATAGGTAGAAGCGATGCTTCTACTTTTTTGTTAAAAATTTTTATAATATTTTATTTATTTCAAATATGAATTCAAAGAAATCATCAGTATGTTTTTCAATAACATCTCTTAGGATATCAATATTAACTGCTTGATAATTATGAACAGCTATATTCCTAAACCCAACCATACCTTTTAATTTTTTTGAAGAAACAATATAACATCATTTCCCATATACACTACCTCTTTCTTTAATACTATTCAGAATCTCTTCACGTTCTTCATTTAATAAAGCATATTCTTTAAAGGCTCTTATTTGAAAATTTGTTTTTATATTTTCATCAGAGCAATAAATAACATCACCAGTACCTACTATTTGAGCTTTAAAAACAGTTGATGCTTTTTTTAAATCGATTAAATCAACTTCTCTATTATAAATCTCAGCTATTTCTTGAGCTAACATAAAAATTTCATATGAAGTAAATTCACCATCACTAAGAAATGCTAAATCAATATCGCTATCTTCTCTCAATTCACCTCGTGCAAAAGAGCCAAATACATATACAAGTACAGGATTTAATTTTTCTATTATTAAAGATAATCCTTTATCTAACATGTTACACCACCTAATAATTTATATTTAACATTATTATATAAAATATATTTTTTAGTATTATAATAATTATATCCTAAAGAAAGTAGATTTAAAAGTTATTTATATATAAATAAAAGTATGGAAACTTATAGACTATTATAAAAGAAAATGTTAGAAAATCGTATAAAAAATTGTTAGAAAATACTATAATATCTATATGCAATAAAATAAAGGAGCAAGAATATGAGTAAACTAGCAAGGGCCACTTTTGGATTGATGGTGGCAACAATAATAGCAAAAATATTAGGATTTGGTAGGGAGCTGGTGCTGGCAGCTGGTTATGGTACGAGTATTTACAGTGATGCATACGTCACAGCCATGAACATACCTCAAGTTATATTTGCCATAATAGGCAGCACTTTGGCGACAGTTCTTATTCCCATGTATATGGAAGTACATAGTGAAGAAGGGGAGAGTGCCTCTCTTAAATTTATAAACAATGTGTTCAACTTAGTTATACTAGCCTGCATTGTTTTATCAGTGTTAGGTTTTGTTTTTACAAAGCAAATCGTCAATGTATTTGCTGTGGGATACGAAGGAGAAGCTCTGCAAGTTGCCATAAACTTTACGAGAATAACAATTTTGGGAATAGTTTTTACAGGACTTAGTTATGTGATGACTTCATATTTACAAATAAAAAATGATTTTATCATGCCAGGTCTTAGTAGTGTTCCAAAAAACATCATTATAATAGTAGCAACTTTGCTAAGTATAAAACATGGACCTTATTTAATGATATGGGGGACTTTGATTGGAATGGCATCGGAGTTTGTTTTCCAATTACCTTATGCCATAAAGAAAGGTTACAGATATGTGCCAGTTATTGATATAAAAGATAAATATATTAAAAAAATGGCCTGGCTTATCATGCCTGTGCTAATTGGAGTGGCAGTAAATCAGGTAAACACATTGGTGGATAGGACTTTGGCATCCACATTGCCAGTGGGGACTGTCTCTGCGCTGAATTATTCCAACAAGCTGACTTCTTTTGTCATAGCAATTTTTATAACCTCCATTTCATCGGTGATTTATCCCATGTTATCGCAGTTGTCCAGTGAAAATAATCAGGAGAGGTTCACTGCATCTGTTATAAAAAGTATAAATTGTGTGATAATTTTAGTTTTACCTATTACTGTGGGGACTATTGTGCTGGCACTGCCTATTGTTAGGGTATTATTTGAGAGGGGTGCCTTTGATGCCAATGGTACTTATTTAACTGCACTGGCTCTTGCCATGTATTCCATAGGAATGGTGGCATATGGTCTGAGAGATGTGCTGGGGAAAATTTTTTATTCACTGCAAGATACGAAAACTCCTATGGTAAATGGTGTAATTGCCATGGGCGTGAATATGGTTATGGACGTGGTGTTTATACAGTTTTGGGGACTGGCAGGGCTGACACTGGCTACTAGTTTGTCTTCTATTGCTTGTATTATGCTGCTATTTAGAAGTTTGAAAAAGAAGATGGGCTACTTTGGTCAGGATAAGATTATGAAGGCGACTCTAAAGAGTTTGGCTGCGTCTCTTGTTATGGGTGTTGTATCTTATTATTCTTATCATTATATGATGAGATTTACTTCAACTGGCGGCGAGAGGGAGTTTGTTGTATTGATGATAGCTGTCATACTAAGTGCTGGTGTTTATGGTGGATTAGTCATATTATTTAGAATAGATGAGATAAAGATAGTTACAGATGTACTAAGAAAAAGATTAAAAATATAAAATAGATAAGTCATGATGAAAATCATGGCTTGTTTATTGCTAAAAAAATAAAAAATTTCAAATAAACATAAAAAGGAACATAAAGACTTCAAAATATGGTAAAATATGGTATAATTTATTATATTAGGATTTTATGCAATCAAAATAGTAACTTTAAATGGGGGTGAGGAGTTATGAGCAAAAAAATAATAATAGGGATAATAGCAGTTTTAATTGTGGGACTTGGTGGTTGGAAAATTTACACAGATCAAGTAAGTAGCAGTGAAAAAGCAAATGAGACGCAATCTTCTACTTCTGAGCAACAGTCATCTTCCAAAAATAAAAATTCGGAAAATAATGACGCAGAAAACAAAGACTCAGAAAGTAATGACGCAGAAAACAATAATAATGATGACAAAACTAAAGACAATAAATCAGACAATTCAAATGACACAACACAAGTAGATAAAGACTCAAATTCTACAACATCCAAAGACAATAAAAATGAAAGCAAAGATAAAGAAAATAAAAAGGACACAAAGAAAGATTCAGATAAATCATCTAATAATAGTATAAAAACACCTTATAAAGTTTCATCAACAGGTATGCAAATAAACAAAATTAAAAGCTATTCTGGAAAATTTGTTGAAAATGGTAGCGATAAAAAAGTTAGCAATATACTAGCTTTGGAAGTCAAAAATACTTCTAAAAAAGATTTACAATATGGTCAAATTAAATTACAAATCAACAATAAGAAAACAGCAACTTTTGATTTAACAAACTTACCAGCAGGTAAAACTGTGACAGTTATAGAGTCAACAGGAAGCATATCTTATAATAGTGGGGATAGTTATAAGTATGAAGAGGCAACATATGCATCTGTTGACAAACTTCCTATGAGTGAAAATAAGGTAAAAGTATCTACAAATGGTTCTGATATTACTGTTCAAAATATATCTAATAAGGATTTAGGAACAGTATATGTTTATTATAAGAATACAAAAGACAATTCTTATCTAGGGGGAATAACATATAGAGCTAAATTTGAAAATGTAGAAAAGGGTAAAAACTATACTGCTAGTACGAGCCATTTTTCAGATTCAAGTAAAATTGTTATGGTAGATACAGAAAAATAGGGTATATTTTGTTAATGATTTTAAAAATACATTTTATTAGGCATAATTATTTTGTTTTGGATTAAATTTGTTTAATGGGAGGTATTTGTCTTAATTAATCGAATTTAGTAATAGAGAGAGTTTTGTATTTTTAAAATTAATTATAAATACTTAAAAAGGGGGATTTTAAATGAAAGATCGATTGACAAAATTGTTGACCACTTTTTTGGCAGTTGTCTTGCTAGTTGGAATGTCACCGGCTGCTGCAACTACAGCATATGCTGCTAGTTGGAATAGTGGTGGGAAGAGTATTTCAAACTGGTGGAATAATTGGTTTGGAAGTTCTAATAAGAATGATAGCTCAAATAAGAATGAACAAAATGATGCAGACGTAGCTGATAACAATCAACTAACAACTAATGATGCAACTTCAGGTGGAAACACAAAAGATATTGTTTTGACAAAGACAGCGAAAGATAAGGGAAAAGATGATGCTGGTAACCAAATATTTGATATATCATTAGGTGTAAAGGGAAAAAAAGTTAATACTGCTAGACCTGTTGATGTTACTTTAGCTATAGACGTATCTGGTAGTATGAATGATAGTAATAAAATGACAGATACAAAACAGGCAGCTAATGATTTTGTTGATAGCGTTTTAACAGAAGGTTCTTCTGCTAGAATATCTGTAGTGAAATTTGCTACTAATGCATCAGCAGCTAAATTTGATAGTTCAGGTAATTTTACTTCTAGTAGATGGAATGATGGATATGGAACTGCTCTAAGTAGAGGAGAAAGCTATTATTCTAATAGTGCAGAACAAGTAAAAAAAGCTATATCTAATTTATCTGCAGATGGTGGTACTAACACTGAAGCTGGAGCTGTAATGGCCAAAAGAGTTACAGATAGTAGAAATAGAAGTGATGCAGATAGTATAGTAATATTCTTAACTGATGGTGTTCCTACTTATTATAGTAATGGTGGATTAACAGAGGATGGCGGATTAGGATATGCTTGTAATAATATTACTTTTAGTAAAGCTACCAGTGCATTTGCAGATTTAAAAAAAGGAAATCAACTTTATAGTATAGGATTCTTAACTGCTTATACAACTAATAGCCCAGAATATAATATTTGTAAAAGTGTATTAAGTGATGAGGCTTATTATATTCCATCAATATCTACAAGACAAAATAAGAATAATAATAGTTATTATAATTCTGCAAGCTTTACTGCTGATACATCAAAATCAGCTAACTTTACAGAATACTATGGAATAAACAAAGGTGATAATGCAGCACAAAAAATAAAAGATATTTATAAAAAATTAGCTGAAAAAATAAATGTATTAGCAAGTGGTAGTGTAGTAGATAAAATACCAGAAGGTTTTGACCTTACTGATGCTGCTTTAGCCGCTATAAATAATAATCCAAATGCTGAATATGATGCAGCAAATAGAACTGTAACATATAAAAATGTTGAAGCAGGAGATACAACAGTTACAAATACATTTGAAGTAAAATACACAGGTAATGGATATGGTGCTGCTTATACAAATGTTGAAGCAAAATATAATGCAACACTTTATACTGGAAATAAAGTAAGTAAAGATTTCCCAAAACCAGTTGCAGGATTACATCCTAAAACAGTAGATGATACTGATAGTACTTCTGTTGGTACAACTATAACTGTTGATGTAAAAGGAAATGATCCTTTTAAACAATTAACTGTAACTGGATACACAGTATCTGATTATACAATAGTTTTAACTGATAAAGATGGTAACCCAAAAACATATGATAGTGATTTTATAGCATCAATAGTAGATGGAAAACTTCAATTTAAATCTAGTACAGCTGGAACTAAAGAATTATATTATGTTGTTAAAGCTAATATAACTAAAGAAGGTTCTAACTTTGCTATAGGTGGTCAAAAAGCATTAGAATCAAGACCAACTAAGGTTACAATAAATGTTTATGGAGCTGCTAACAAAGCATATGTAGTTGACTTTGGTAAACCAGTAACTTATACAGATACATTTACAGCTGATGAAAAGAAAGCAGAAATAACATTAAATGGAGCTACAAATAATATTAAAGCCGGAACTTATGGACAAATGACATTGAAAGGAAATGGCGATTCTATAACTTATAAATTAACTAAATTCATGGATAATATAGATGTATTTACATTTAATGAATTATATAATAATAAAGTTAATGTAGAAAAAACTGTATCTATGGTACCAGCATCAAGTATATATTATGAAGATAACTTTGCAGATGAAGATGGAAATACTTTAATTAACTATGGTAAAGGATGGAAACTTTTAGGAACAGATACTATACCAGGAGTATCTGGCGATGGTAATTTAGGATATGATTCTAAGTATAATACAGGAACTTCAGAATTAGTTTATAGTGGTGGAACTATTCACTATGTGCCTAAATCAGATAATATAGTAAAAGCTGATTTTACATTTACAGGTCAAGGAATAGATATATATTCTTATGCTAGTGGAGATACTGGAAGATTTATGTTTAGACTTTATGATGAAAATAATAAATTATTATCTAGTAAAAGTATAAATACTAAATATAATTCAGGTGGAGCTTATCAATTACCAGTAGCTACATTTATGGGAGATAAATCAAAAACTTATAGAGTTGAAATTATAGTTCCTAGAAATAATGCATTCTATTTAGATGCAGTACGTATTTATAATTCAGTTAATGTGGATAAAGATAAAATAGATATAGATAACGAAGCTGATGCTAAATTTGTTTCTATAAGAGAACAAAGTTTATTATCTAATAAAGCTGATTTATTTACAGTGGATGGTAATGTATTTATAGATGCATATCTTAAAAATAATGCTAAAGTAGTTGCTATACCAGATAAGATGGATGAATATACAACTTATGGTCGTAAAACAGAAGTTGTTATAGCACCAGGGGATAGTATAACTCTTACTTTAAAAGATACTACATATAATAAGGTCCAACTTGGTGCAAGAATAGATGCAGCGGTACCAGCAAATATAACTGGTGGAAGTGCTGATGGTAAGGTACTAATAAATAGTGATAATATAAATATTAAATCATCTACTGATATGTACTATACTGTTAAAGTTAAAGATAATGGAGAAATAAAAATAACTAACAACACAAATAAATTATTAGCTTTAACTAAGTTAAAATTAATAAAATAGTTATTTAGTATAAAAATCAGAATAATTATTTAGAAAGGGGGAATAGCCTTGAAAAAAGAATATAAGAAACCTCTAATTAATATAGATGATTTTGAAGTAACAGAAAGAATAGCAGGTGCTTGCAAAGAAAATGGAGGTACAATATTAAATACTTTCCATACAACTCAATGTGTTTTAGAATATGAGGGTAACTTTGAGGAAGGTCATTGTCTTGCAGGTAAACCAGATGAAATTATATGTAATGACACTTATGTAGAAACAGAATCATATTTTTGGTCATAAAATATAAAAATAAATCAATAAAAGGGAAAGTCATGTCGTTTGACATGACTTTTTCTCTATAAAGAGAGGTATTAATGAAAAGAACATACAATATAGCAGACATAAATTTTTGTATAGAAACTCCATTTACATATAAAGATAATGATTGTTTTAATAAATATATAGGAAAATTAAATAGTATTAAGAATATAAATATTAAACTTATAAAACAAGATGAACCATATAAATTTGATTATCCAGTTTTATATGACAAAAACTATATAAAAATATATCAAGGAAAAAAAGGACTTATAAGAGAGTATACAGGTTTATCTAGAGGAAGATCTCATGGTTGTTTATTTGAACTTAGTGATAACAATACTTACTATGAATATTATTATTACACAAATCCATATGAAACTCTAAAAACAACTTTTGATATATTCGACAAAATAGCATTTGAATATATTTTATATAAAGAAAATACGTTTATACTACATTCTTCATATATAAAATATAAAAATAAAGCAATATTATTTTCAGCTCCATCGGGTACTGGCAAATCTACTCAAGCAGATTTATGGGAGAAATATGCAGGGGCTGAGATTATTAATGGAGATAGGGTTGCTATTAATAAAAATAACGGAAAATGGTGCGCATATGGATTACCATTTGCAGGCTCATCGAGAATATATAAGAATGTAACAACTCCAATTGGCACAATTGTTATATTGAGACAAAGTGATGAAAATTCAATTAAAAAATTAAATAAATTAGAGGCATTTAGATATATTTATAGCGAAACTACTATTAATAGTTGGCATAAAGGATATATAAATACTATAATTAACTTAATTCTAGATATGTTAGACAATGTTGATGTATATATGTTATCTTGTAGACCAGACGAAGATGCAGTAAATTTATTAAAAGGGGAAATTGAGGGGGAAATAGATGTATAATGAAGTAATAAAGCCACAAGTAACAGAATATTTGTATAGAAAAGCGTATATATCTAAAACACCATTAAGTGGTGCATTTGAAATATCACCTCTTTGCAATATGGATTGTAAGATGTGTTATGTTAGAATGTCAAAAGAAGAGATGAATAAAGTTGGAAGACAAAGAACTGTTGATGAGTGGATAGAAATAGCAGAGCAAGCCAAAGAAATGGGAACACTTTTTATCTTATTAACAGGTGGAGAGCCATTTTTATACAAAGATTTTAAAGAACTTTATATTAAACTTTATAATATGGGATTTATTCTATCTATAAATACAAATGCAACATTAATAACTGAAAAAGAAATTGAGTGGCTTAAAACACATAAACCTATGAAAGTTAATGTTACTTTGTATGGTGATTGTAATGAAACATATGAACGTTTGTGTAATAATCCAAAGGGATTTGAACAAGCTACTAGAGGAATAAAACTATTACAAGATGCTTCTATAAGGGTAAAGATAAATGCAAGTATGACACCTCTTAATGAAGATGATTTGGAAGGAATTTATAAATTTGGAGAAGAAAATAACTTAGTTGTACAAGCTACTAGTTATATGTATCCACCAATCAGAAAAGATGAATCATCAGTGGGAGTTAATAATAGATTTACAGCTAAAGAAGCTGCTGATAATTATATTAAAATAAGAAAACTTAGAATGGATGAAAAGAAGTTTGATTCATTTATACAAAAGTTAGAAGAGGGAATAAATACAGATAATGAGTTAATTGATGAATGTATGGATATAGATGGCGAGAGCATGAAATGTAGAGCAGGGGCAAGTACTTATTGGATTAGCTGGGATGGAAAAATGATGCCTTGTGGCATGATGACTAAACCATACTATTATCCTTTTGAAATTGGATTTAAAAAATTATGGGAAAATATCGTTGCAGATACTCAAAAAATTAGATTACCACTGGAATGTAGTAGCTGTAAAAAAAGAGAATCTTGCAGAGTGTGTGCAGCTATGTGTTTGGCAGAGGAAGGAGATTTCAATAAAAAACCTTCTTATGTTTGTGAAATGACTGATGAGTTAATATCAGAAGTAAAGAGAATATCAAAAGCTCTTGTAAAATAATTTAACATAAAATGATGTATATGGGGGAATATATATGAAATTAAAAATGCAATTTATACTAAGAGATATAGTTGGGGAAACTGTATTAGTACCAATTAATGAATCAACTTCTAATTTTAACGGACTTATAACAGTTAATGAACTAGGAAAATTTATCTGGGAGAACCTAGAATCTTCAAAAGACGAAGAAGATCTACTACATAAAATCCTAGAAGAATACGAAGTAGAAGAAAAAGAAGCCAAAGAAGACCTAGACGAATTTTTAGACAAACTAAGACAAGTTGACATAATATAACAAAAAAAGGACAATGAAAATTGTCCTTTTTAAATTCAACAAAATAATTGACATCTTCACCAAAGAAAACCACAATTACCTTATAGAACAAAATAAAAACGGGGAGAACACAATGAATTTTATCAAAAAAATAATAAAAAAGATAAAAGAAGGACTACTCCAAGAAATGTATGTCGAGGCAAAATGGATGTATCAATACATAAAAAGATACAAATTTGCCGTAGCATTTTATCTAATCTTAGGAGTAATATCCACACTAATGGGACTTGGGGGAAGTGTCCTTTCAAAATACTTAATAGATGCAGTAACAGGAGTGGACAAAAGCAACATAGCAACAATAGTAGTGGGAATCATAGCAATGGCAATTGGGGGGATTATCATAAACGCCATCAACTCTAGAATTTCCACAAAAATCAGCATAAAAGTAAACAACGAAATCACCCAAGAGGTTTACGACAAGGTTATGAGAAGTGACTGGCTATCCATGACCAATTTTCACAGTGGGGACATATTAAATCGTCTAAACACTGATGTGAGCACAGTGTCAAACAGTGTTATTGGCTGGATTCCAAGTCTTATCACCAAGACTGTTCAGTTTATAGGTGCCCTTGCAATTATTTTATATTATGACCCAACTATGGCTCTGCTTGCCCTTATTAGTGCGCCTATTATGCTTACTGTTTCAAAAATTTTAATAAAGAAAATGAGGTATTTCAACAAAAAGACTAGGGAAGTATCCAGTGATTTGATGGCATTTAATGAGGAGTCTTTTCAAAATATACAATCAATAAAAGCCTTTGACTTAATAAATTCCTTCAACGACAAATTAATAAATATGCAAAACAAATACAAAGAAGTATCTCTTGATTTTAATAAATTTTCCATAGCCACATCATCTTTCATGTCCTTAGTTGGTATGATGGTTTCTTATTCATGCTTTGGCTGGGGAGTTTATCGCCTTTGGACAGGTCACATAACTTACGGTACCATGACGCTATTTTTACAATTATCAGGAACGCTGTCTTCGTCTTTTAACTCTTTGGTGGGAATGGTTCCTTCTGCCATATCGGCAACAACTTCGGCAGGCAGGCTTATGGATTTCTTTGATTTGCCAAATGAAGAGCTTTTAGATGATAAAAAAGTTCAACATATATATAATAAAACAAAAGACAAGGGCTTAACGGTGGAGCTGGATAATGTCATGTTTAATTATGATGAAAACAAAGTAGTATTTGAAAATGCCAGCATAATTGCCAATCCTGGGGAAATTGTGGCCCTTGTCGGTCCTTCTGGTGAAGGTAAAACAACCATGGTTAGAGTTTTACTTGCCCTTATCAAAATAAAAAAAGGAAAGGCAGTTATCAGGGATGTAAACAATATGGAGTGTAATATTTCAGCAGACAGCAGAAAATTCTTTGCTTATGTACCTCAGGGAAATACCATATTTTCTGGAACTATAGCAGACAACATGCGCATGGTAAAAGAAGATGCCACTGATGGGGAGATAATAGAAGCTTTAAAAATTGCCTGTGCTTATGATTTTGTAAAACAATTACCAGAGGGCATAAACAGTATTGTGGGTGAAAAGGGTACAGGTTTCTCAGAAGGTCAATCACAGCGACTTTCCATTGCCAGGGCACTTCTTAGAAGAAGTCCCATATTAATTCTCGATGAAGCCACATCAGCACTAGATGTATATACGGAAAGGCTGGTGCTTAAAAATATAATGGATATGGGTTATGCCAGAACTTGCATAGTGACAACTCACCGCCCAAGTGTTCTTAATTTATGTGACAGAGTTTACAAAATAGACAAAAGTAGTGTAAGTGAAATTGACCACCAAGAAGTGGAACAGTTAATAAAAGATTTTTAAAAAGGGGACAATATGAAAGAAACATATGAAGATTTTTTACAATTACTAAAGGCCAGCATCAACAAATCAGAAGTAAAAATAAATAATGTCAACTGGCAATCAATTTTACAATTGTCAAATATACACAAAGTACTTCCGCTAGTTTACGAAGCTTTGTACAAAAGTGAAGAATTTAAAAATACAGATAAAGATTTTCAAAAATACTTGAAAAATACATCCATGCAAATTATCTACAATCAGATTCAACGAAGTGAGCGTTTTTTACAAATATACGAAGAATTTAACAAAGCAGGACTAAAAATCCTTGTATTTAAAGGCATCATACTTAGGGAGTTATATCCAATTCCCGATGAAAGAATATCTGGAGATGAGGATTTATTAATTAAAAAAGAAGATTTAAAAAAAGCAGAAGAAATACTAAAATCAAAAGACATGGAAAGAATTTTATCACAAGAAGAAGAGGAAGATGTTTATCATTATTTTTGCAAAAAAACAGGTCTTCATTTGGAGCTACACACCGGCTTATTTGGCAACAGCTCAGAAATTTATAAAAAAATGGAGAAGACCTTCCAAGGTGTATTTGACGATTCAGAGAAAGTAATCATAAACAATGTGACACTTAACACCTTCTCCTTAGACAAGCATTTTTTATATGTCATATGCCATGCTATGAAGCATTTTGTTTCCAGTGGCATAGGAATTAGACAAATTTGTGACATTGTCATGTATATAAATAAATACTACGACAAAATCAACTGGAACTATATTTGGCAAGAAGTGAGCAACTTTGGCTACGAAACTTTATTTGTCAACTTCCTGCAAATTGGCATAGATTATTTAGGTCTTGATGAAAAGAAGATAACTTATGCTAAAAACAAAAATAAATACTACATAAACACAAAAAATCTTTTGGAAGACATAATAGACGGGGGAATTTATGGAGCCAGCAACCAGTTCAGACTAAACGCAGCCAATATGTCTTTGGATGCTTTTAACAACCATACTAATTCAAAAATAAACTCCAACTTAGCTGCCATCTTCCCAAAGGTAGATAATCTAAAGAAAAGATACAAATACTTAGAAAATCATCCTTTTTTATTGCCAATAGCTTGGATTAGCAGAATTTCAACCTACATAAAAGATAGGGGAAGTATAAGTAATGTGGGACTTACTGCCAAGGAAACTATTGCTGTGGGCAACAAAAGAATAGATTTATTAAAAGAATACAAATTAATTAGATAGCACATCCTATATTAAATTTTATGAGGGGAATATATGGATAATAGAAATTTTAATGGCAAAGAGGGTAAAGAAATAGTACCCATAATGGAAGAAATAATAAATAGTGGCGGACAGTGCAAACTGAGGGTGACGGGATATTCCATGACTCCCATACTAAAGCATTTGCGAGACAGTGTGATTTTGACTTCTCCAAGGATAAGAAAAATAAAAAAGGGAGAAATAGTATTTATCCAAAGAAAAACAGGAGAGTATGTCCTTCACAGAGTTTTAAAAATTATAGACGACGAAACTTTTATAATGAATGGAGATGCCCAGCAGTGGGTGGAAGTTGTAAAAAACAATCAAGTCATAGGTGTTTGTTGTAAAATTGTTAGAAACAACAAAGAAATTTCCTGTGACAATTTAATTTATAAATGTGTAATAAAGATATGGCAATTATGTATGCCCATAAGGCATATTATTTTTAAAATGAATGCTACAATAAAAAAATTATACAAGTAAAAATAAAAACTATACCTTCAAAGCTAGTAAATTACTTTGGATAAAGGTATAGTCTTTTTTAATTATTTATATTAATTAAAAGTATATTGACTAGATGATAACTTAATCATATCAGGCACAGTTAAATTAGTTTCAACATGAGGTTTTATAGTATTAAAAATTTCAATATACTTAGTAAAATCAGCACCCTTAATATTTTCAATCAAAGAAAGAATAACTTCCTTTTGCTTATTTTTATCATTGCCAATGACAGCTGCATAGGCCATAGCTTGATATCCATTGATTTTTTGCACACCAGGTGATGATAAAAGTATCATTTTACCCTTATTATCATCAGTTGACTCAGCATAAAACTTTGGAATCATATTATTAATAAGTTTCAAATCTTCCTTTTTCACATCAACAGTAATTCCTCCCACTGTGGATACTACTTTCATCATATCTGAAATACTCACTTGAATAAATTTATCAAGATTAACTTTTGTCTTTTTCTCAATGGAATTTAACAAAGTTTCTTTTGTGGAGTTGTCTACATAAGATACATTTTCCACGGGAGTAATACTTATATTTTTCTTTTCTTCATCTACAGATGCAATCATCATGGAATTTGTATCTTCTCCAAGAAGAAGTATATTAGTATTATTTTCATTGGTAGAATTATTTACTTCTGTAGAAGAGGGTACTTCCTTTACTTTTTTATTAAAATGAGAATTACCAAAGACTGCCACACCTCCCACAAATAATATGAAACAAACAAATATAAAAATAAATTTTATCTTCCTTAATAATCTAAACAAAACATTACCTCCTTTAATTAATACTTTAATAAGATTATGGTAAAAATTCTCAAATTATATAACACCTTATTGTGTTGCATAAAAATAAAAAAGGATTTAAAATTAATTAACAGAATTGTTTAAATAAAGAAAACTATTACAAATAGTTTGAAAAAATAATTATTATGGGGGGAATTATGAAGAAATTTAAAACTAACATAAGCCTATTCTTAAGTTTTTTATTGATATTTAACTTGCTATATTTCTCAAAAGAGGTAAGCTTTGTAGATGCTACTTCACAAAGTACAAATACACAAGTAATAGAAAAAGAAGATGGCCAAGTTGTAAATCCTCTATACGATGGATTGAATATTAAAACTTACTCACAAGATAATACCATGTCAAGTCGTTCATCGGTGAGAGTTTTTAAAACTAAACAAGAAGCAGCCAACTATCTAAAAGAGCAAATGGTAAAAAGAAGCAGCCAAATTAAATTTATTGTGAAAGTTAAACATTATGATAACTTATATCAAGATTTATTTAATATGGCAGTGAAAGATTATGACAATGGAAAATCCAGTGAAGGAGATTACCTTTACAGACATTGGAGCAACTTCAATGTTCAGTGGGATGAAAGTAAAAATGATCAAACAACATTTACTTATCAAATGCAATATTTATCTACATATAAGCAAGAGATGGAAGTTGATTATGAAGTAAAAAAAGTTTTAGATGAATTGGATGTATACGATAAAGATGAATATACAAAAGCAAAAGCTGTCCATGATTTTATAACTGAAAATATAAGATATGACTATGATCTAAAAAAACATTCAGCTTATGATGCAATTATTACGAAAAAAGTAGTTTGTAATGGTTACTCATCATTAACTTATAAAATGATGAAGGAATTAGGTTTAAGTGTTAGATGTATTACAGGAAATAAAAGTACAGAGTATCATTCTTGGAATATTGCAAAAATAAAAGACAAATGGTATAACATAGACAACACTTGGGATGCAACTTATACTGCCAATGCTTTTGTTTCTTATAATTATTTCCTGAAAAATAATAAAGAGTTTTCAGACCATATAAGAGATAAGCAATTTAGAACATCTTCATTTAATAAGTCTTATCCCATGTCAACGACTTCATACAAAACAAATGATTACTATAAAAAAACTTTTGCTTTAAACAAATTGCAAAAATTTATGGTAGTGGGAGAAAGATTTGGATTTTATGGTATTAATTTAAGTAAAAATGATAAAATCAAAACTTATACAAGTAGCAATCCAAAGGTGGCAACAGTAAGCGAAAAAGGTGTAATTGATGCCATAAGTCCTGGAGTTGTTACTATTACAGCAGTTACAGAAAATAATAAAAAAGCTACATGTAGAGTTAGAGTTCGTTATGATTTATCTAAGAGTAAAGTTTCTAATATAAATAATAATGTGAAAATTGTTTATGATGGCAAAAGTAAAAAGCCAAGTATGAAAGTTACATATAAAAAAACTACTTTAAAAGAAGGAAAAGACTACTCTGTAACATATGGAGAAAACAAAAAAAGTGGAAAAGGAACCATAACTTTATATGGTATGGGCAACTTTACAGGAATTAAAAGTGCCACTTTTAAAATTTATCCAAGTAAGGTGACAGGAGAAAAAGTTATTAAAAATACTACATCAACTTTAACTTTAAGTTGGAAAAAACAAGATGGAGTTTCAGGATATAGAATTTATAGAGCCACATCATCTAATGGAAAATACACTTATATTGGTTCAACTTCTAGCAAAGTAAATACTTACACAGACAAGAGACTTACTAGAAATAAGACTTATTATTATAAAATAAGAGCTTATAAAAACTTAAATAATGAAAAACTTTATGGAGATTATTCAAAAGTACTAAAAGCAAAAACAAAGTAAGATAAAGGCTACCTTTAAATAAGGTGGTCTTTTTTATGATATAATGTTATATAAATCTTAATTTATATGAGAAAAGGTTGATTTAGGAGAGGAGAAAAATATGAAAAAGATTATTTTAGCCATATTGGTGGTGCTTTGGATGGCATTTATTTTTAATATGTCCAGCGAAAATGGCGATCAGTCATCAAACACAAGTGGCCAAACTATAGAAAATGTACTATCAGTAGTGCCAGAGTTTGAAAAACAACCAGAAGAAGTGAAAAAAGATGTAATTTCAAATCTGCAATTTGTTGTGAGAAAGAGCGCTCACTTTATTGGATATATGATACTGGGGATTTTAGTATTCATATTTATTTGTCAATTTGAAGATATAAACAAGAAATTTATCATATCATGGATAATATGCATAATTTATGCTGCCTCTGATGAAATTCATCAACTATTTGTGCCAGGCAGATCAGGTCAAGTAAGAGATGTTTTAATAGATTCAGCAGGAAGTTTCTTAGGTATCTTTCTTATGACTCTTTGTACAAAGCTTTTATATAGTTTTAAAAATAGACTTAAATAAAAATTCCATAAACAACACAAAATAAAAACATTAGTAACTTTTTTGTTCTAAAATTTCTAATAAAGAGGTGGATTCATGGAAAATAGAATAATAAAGTTAAAAAGTATGGAATTGGAAAACTTTAAAAATGTGAAGTACGGAAAAATTGAATTTAAAGAAGAAAAATCAAAGAAAAGCGGTGACTTAGCAGGAAGCATTGCCCATATTTTGGGGATTTATGGACAAAATGGCTCAGGCAAAACTTCTGTAATCAATGGACTTTATTTACTAAAAATGGTGGCATCGGGCAGAAGTTTAAGTCCTAATTTTTGTAATTTTATATCTTATGATGATAACTATGCAGCCCTTACTTTTGAGTTTAGGATAATTGATGAAAGAGAAGTTTATAAGGTTTTTTATAAATTTTATATGAGAAAAACTTATAGAAGTGGTGCCTTTGAAGATTATGGATTTTCTGAGAAAAAGGATATTACAGTGGAAATTTTCAAAGAAAAATTGACCTACTCCAAATTTGAAGATAATCAGTGGAAAAAAAGCATTACCATAGTGGACTACAATATGGATGATGATGACTATACTTTTAGGCCCATAAAAAATTACAAAGAAGTGGCCAACTCCACAGAAAAAAAGGTGGGCTTTGGTATAGCAAAGGGACTTTCTCAGGAAAATTCCACATCCTTTATATTTAGCCCAAAAACTTTTACACTTTTGATAAAATCTTTTTCCAAAACAAACGTTGAAAATGCAAGAATTCTAGCATTTTTGAAAAATTTCATCATATTTAATGTTTTTGTCATCCAAAATGAAGAGCTGGGGGACATAAGCAGCAACAGAAGTATGCCCCTTACCTTTATGCTGGGCAGTGGAAAAATCAACATGAGGGGAAATATTGGACTTAATTTATTTGATTTATCAGTAATTGAAATAGACCAATTGGAGCAAGTAAAAAAGATTTTAACTCAAATCAATGTGGTTTTAAATACACTTATTCCAAAATTAAAAATAGAAATCAAAAACTACGGCAAGGAAACTTTGGAAAACTCCAGGGAAGCCTTCAAGGTGGAGCTACTCACTGTGAGAGATAACAGAAAAATTCCACTGAGATATGAGTCCGATGGCATCAAGAAAATCATCTCTATTTTAAGTGTGCTCATAGGTATGTACAACAATGAAAATATATTGGTGGCCATAGATGAGCTAGATGCAGGTATTTTTGAATATTTGCTAGGAGAAATTTTAGAAATCTTAAGCAAAAGTGCCAAAGGACAATTAATCTTTACTTCTCATAATTTGAGGGCTTTGGAAAAACTACATAAGGACTTGGTCGTATTTACAACTACCAACGAAAACAACAGATACATAAGCTTAAACAACAGCAAAATCACAACAAATCTGAGGGACTTTTATTACAGAGGAATTATGTTAGGCGGTCAGAGAGAAGAGCTTTATGATGAAACTAATAAATATGAAATTAACTACGCTTTCAGAAAGGCTTGGATGATTGGCAATGAAGAAAACTAAAAAAATAATTTTATTTATAGTAGAAGGAATCACCGACGAAACATCTCTCAGCCTTATTTTATCAAAATTAGTATCTGATAGCAGTGTGCAATTTCATGTTATAAACCAAGACATAACAGCCGACTTTAATTCCAACTGTCAAAACATCATCAGAAAAATTGACAATGAAGTGAAAAAATTTATAAGTCAAAATAACGGCCTAAAGAAAACAGATATAAAGGAAATAATTCATCTAGTAGATACGGACGGAGCCTTTATAAGACCAGACTTTGTGGTGGAAGATGCAAATCACGAGAAAACTTTCTATACACCAACTTCCATAGTCACCAACAAAAGGGACTTAATCATAGATCGTAATGAAAGGAAATCTTCCATTTTAAATAAGCTCTATCAAACAAATCATATTGGTCGCATTGGTTATAAGGTCTATTTTTTCTCCTGCAATTTGGAACATGTGCTCCACAATAGCCCGAACACTCCTTGGGAGAAAAAGTGCCTCTACTCCTACGACTTTGTGGATCAATATATAAACAAAGAAGAAAGATTTATAGACTTTCTAACAAGTGAAGACTTTGTGATAAAGGGCGACTATAAAGAAACCTGGCAATTTATCAAAGAAGACTGCAACTCATTAAATAGATACTGCAATTTCCATCTTTATTTTAATATGAAATCATAAGAAAAGGGACAACCTGGGCGGGTTGTCCTTTAATATTAAATAATATGTAATTTTAAGAATGGATTATACTATATAGTTTTAATCCGAGTCTACTATAATTATAGTTCAATAAATCTTGTATGGGAAGTATATCCAATTTATTTCTTAAAAAATAAATCTTTTAAGATTATAAGCAAGGTTTATTCTCAAATATATATAATAAATCTTCAGTATACTACTAGAATATCAAGTTTAGGATAAAAGTGGAGAAATTCAACTTATTGATATCTTTTAAAATACTAGTTTCTAAATAAGTAATATATATATAACTTCGAAGGAAGAAGATATGGTCTATATGACAAACTAGTTTTTCTGAAGAGCAGTAAACTTTACTCTAAAAAGAATAGAGTTTAGGGATGATTTCATAGAATCTTAAAAATTAAATCAGATAGATTTGGAATATAATTACATTAATTATCCCTAATTATGGAAATGTTCTATAATCAGGGGGTTTATAAGTATGTAACTATATAGTAAAATAATTGGTGTATTAAAACAGGAGTATAAAATTTAAGATAGAGGGCATAATTTATGGAATATTTAAAATTGTTTTTTTTATCAATGATTCCTATTGTAGAGTTGAGAGGGGCTATACCTTTAGGTATAGCTATGGGATTAAAACCCATATATGTATATATAGTTTGTATCATAGGTTCATCTATTATATCAGTACCAGTAGTGTTAATGTTTAGGCAAGTTATAGATTATTTAAGGTATAGAAAATATTTAAATAAAGTAATAAGATGGATAGACAAAAAAATAGAGGGAAGAGCTAAGAAACTAAAGGCAGCTAGTATTATAGGTTTAGTAGTTTTTGTGGGAGTACCTCTTCCAACGACAGGTTCATGGTCTGGTGCAGCTTTAGCGTCTATTTTTAAGATGAGGGTAGTTGAGTCACTTCTTGGAATATTTATAGGAAATGCCATAGCAGGAGCTATAATGCTTACTGTATCCATGCATGTGTCAGAGGGAATTAGCATAGAGTTGCTAATTATATCTATTTTAACTATAGTAGCGACTTTATATATTATAAAACAGAAAAAGCTAAATAAAGAAATGTAGAAACAAAAGAATCCTAAGTTGAAAAACTTAGGATTTTTGTTTTAATAATTTAATGTTACTTTACTAGTATCATTTAAGTAAATATTATCTTCTATATTGACATCTTTATAGATAAAGTCTTGTAAGACGACTACTGAATTTAAATCATATAGCCAAACCCATCCAGCATTTTTATATATACCACCTTTAGTAAATTCAGGATAATCAACAAGTGGAAATTCTGCTTGTTTAACTTCACTATTTTTACTTAAAACTCCCAGTGCAGTAGTAGATATATTTAAAATCTCACTAACATTTAAATTTGTTTTAACATAAGGTAGTAAGGTATTCATTAAACCAGGTAATTCTGATGCACTAAGATTTTTTAATTTATCAGAAAGAGAAACTAATATTTCTTGTTGTCTTTCATCTCTTTTTATAGCTGAGTCTTCTTTTCTTATACTAGCAAATCCTAAAGCTTGATATCCATTTAATAATTGTTTACCACTAGTAGTTATTGCTTTAAACTCGCCCTTGTTTGGGTTGTTATAATTGTTATAACATGCAAGTGCAAAGTTATTAATTTGGGTAACCAAGTTATTAGGAATTTCTACTTCTACTCCACCTAAGATATCAATAATATCCATAAGTGAACTAAAATCCACTTGTACAAATTTATCAATACCTATACCAAACTCATTTTCAATAGTTTTAAATAAAAGTTCTTCTTTTCCCCAGAAATAAGCAGTGTTTAGTTTTCCTTTATCTCTTCCAGGTATTTCAACATAAGTATCACGAGCCAGAGATGTAAGTTTTATATTGTTATTGTTTTTATCAATAGTAAGAATCATCATGGCATCTGTTCTAGAAGCCTGTTCTCCTGGTCTTGCATCTATACCCGTAAGAAGTATATTTGTTATACCGTCTACTTTTTCTATAGTTGAATCGTATTTGGAATCAACGTGAATAGAATTTAATTTTATCCATGTATAACCAAATAAAGCAAGTGGTATACCTAATAATAGGATGAAAAGTGCAATTATTGTTTTTTTAAAATTTGACATTCCTTTTATCTCCCTTAAATTTGTCATTTCAAACCTATTATACTAAAAAATTCCATAAAATAATAGTATGTTCTATAATTGGTTGTAAAATTTATGAAAAAATTATATTATAATATATATCAAGAATTAATTGGTAATAATGGAAACAAAGTGTAAAAATAGGAGATTATGCAAAAATGTGCGGAATAGTAGGATATTTAGGAAATAGACAAGCAACAGAAGTTCTAGTAGAAGGACTTTCTAAATTAGAATACAGAGGATATGACTCAGCAGGAGTTGCTATAAATATAGGAGAAGAATTATCAGTAAGAAAATTCAAAGGAAGATTACAAGTATTAGCAGATGACTTAACAGAAAATCCTATAAATGGGGGATTAGGAATAGGGCATACTAGATGGGCAACTCACGGAGAGCCATCAGATGTGAACTCTCACCCTCACTTCAACAAAGAAAAAACAATAGCAGTAGTACATAACGGAATAATAGAAAATTATCTTGAACTGAGAGAAGAATTACAAAAAGAAGGATATGTATTTTTATCTCAAACAGATACAGAAGTTGTGGCTCACTTAGTGGACAAGTTCTATGAAGGCAACTTATTAGAAGCTGTTTACAAAGCTACGGGCAAATTAAGAGGAGCTTATGCTTTAGGAGTTGTTTGCAAAGACAACAACAATGAATTAGTGGCAGTAAGAAAAGACAGTCCTCTAATAGTAGGTGTGGGAGAAGATGAAAACTTCATAGCATCTGATATACCAGCCATATTAAAATACACTAGAGATGTAATTTTCTTAGAAAATGACGAATATGTACATATGCAAGGACCAAAAGTAACTATATTAGATGAAAATAAAAATGTAGTTGAGAAAAAAATAAACGAAATAAACTGGGATATAGAAGCTGCATCAAAAGGTGGATATGACTGTTTTATGACAAAAGAAATGTATGAACAACCAAAAGGTGTTGAAGATACATTAATGAGAAGATTAGATGAAAAGGGAAGAATCAAATTAGACGATATAAAAATAACTAAAGAAGATTTAGATAAAATAAACAAAGTATACATAGTTGCATGTGGTACTGCTTATCATGCAGGACTTGTTGGTAAATATGCCATAGAAAAGTTTGCAAAAATACCAGTAATAGCTGATATAGCATCTGAATTTAGATATTCAGATCCGTTTGTAGATGAAAATACTTTAATAATAATAGTAAGTCAATCGGGAGAAACTGCTGATACACTAGCAGCCCTTAGAGATGCTAAAGCAAAAGGAGCTAGAGTATTATCAATAACTAATGTTGTTGGTTCATCAATAGCAAGGGAATCTGATGATATATTCTACACATGGGCAGGTCCAGAGATAGCAGTTGCATCAACTAAAGCATACACTACTCAATTAACTGCTTTCTACATGATAGCTTTAAATTTAGCTATGACTAAAGGAAGTATAAGCGATGAAGAATACTTTGCGTCAATAGAAGAGTTAAGAAAAATACCAGCTCAAGTGGAAAAAGTATTAGAGTGCAATGAATTAGTTGGAGAAATAGCTGAGGAAATAAAAGAAGCCAATGATATCTTCTACTTAGGTAGAGGAGTGGATTACTCTTTAGCTATGGAAGGTGCTTTAAAAATAAAAGAAATATCTTATGTTCATGCTGAAGCTTTTGCAGCAGGTGAATTAAAACACGGAAGTATAGCTTTAATAGACAAAGGAACTCCAGTAGTTGCCATAGCTACTCAAGGTAAACTATTTGAAAAAATGGTTTCAAATATGCAAGAAGTTAGAGCAAGAGGTGCTAGAGTTATAGCTATAACTCAAGAAGGAAATACAGAAGTAGAAAAATCAGCTGATAGAGTGATTTATATACCACAAGTTGACGATATGTTTGCTAGTATAACTGCTGTTGTACCAATGCAATTACTTGCTTATCATGCATCAAATATAAGAGGGTTAGATGTGGATAAGCCAAGAAACTTAGCTAAATCAGTTACTGTAGAATAGAATTAATAAAAGTTGATAAAGGATACAAAGCTCCTGATATATTTTTAGGAGCTTTAGAAAAATTGAGGTGTATTAGTAAGATGAATATATATAATGTGATAATGGCAGGAGGCGGAGGAACTAGGTTTTGGCCTATAAGTAGACAAAAAACTCCAAAGCAATTATTGAATTTAAGTGGAGTAGACACTCTTATAAATGAAACTATAGATAGGGTAAACAAGTTATCTCATAAAGACAATTTGTTTATAGTTACAAATAAAAGTCAAAGGGAGCTAATGAAGGAAACTGTGGATGATAAATGTCATCACAATAATATATTATCAGAACCTATAGCTAAAAATACTTCTGCAGCCATAGGATTTGCAGCTATTAATATAATGAAAAAATATGGGGATGGCATAATGTGTGTATATCCTGCTGATCATTATATTAAATTGGAGGAAGAGTTTTTGGATTCCTTAGAAAAGGCTATAGAAGTAGCACAAAATGAAGATAAATTAGTGACAATAGGAATAAAGCCAACATTTATATCTACAGGATATGGTTATATAAATATCAATAAGGAAAAATTGATAGGTAAGCATGGATATGAAGTAGTGGAATTTGTAGAAAAGCCAAATTTTGAAAATGCTACTAAATATGTTAACTCAGGTGAATATTTATGGAATAGTGGTATGTTTGTTTGGAAAGTATCTAAAATTTTAGATGACTTTAAAAGATATTTGCCAAAAGTATATGAAAAACTAAATGAAATAAGTGAATATATAGGTACTGAAAAAGAAGTCGAGATGATAAATAAACTGTATAAAGAGATGCCATCCATATCTGTTGATTATGGAATAATGGAAAGAAGTAATGAAGTAGTTGTAGTACCTGGTGATTTTGGGTGGAATGATTTAGGCTCTTGGGATGTGTTAGGTTCTATATACCCAACTGATGAAGAAGGTAATATTAAAAGAGGTGAAAATGTAGTTTTAGACACTCGTGACTCTATTATATATTCAGAACAAAAGCTTATAACAGCAGTTGGTGTGAAAGACTTAATAATAGTGTCTACTGAAGACTCTGTTATGGTTTGTCCAAAAGATAGGGCTCAGGATGTAAAACATATAGTTGAAAAATTAAAGTCAGAAGAAAAATATACATATTTATAGTAGTAAGAGGGAGTTTTAATGAAAAATATTGTTATTATCGGGGCTGGGGGTCTTGCAAGAGAAGTACAGCATGTTATAGAAAAAATTAATCATAAGAAGAATCAATGGAACCTTATAGGTTTTATAGATGAAAATTTAGACAACAAGGGTAATTTACTTAATGGAGATAAAATAATAGGCAATTTTGATGATTTAGCACAAAATATTATTAATCAAGAGTTATATTATGTATGTGCTATTGGAAATACAAAAATAAAGAAAAGATTAGTTAAACAAGCAAAGGAAAATAATCTTAAACCAGCCACATTGGTAGATCCAGACATATTTATTTCAAAGAGTGTATCTATAAATGAGGGAAGTGTTATTTATGGTAATACTAATTTAACTACTAATATAGATATAGGTAAACATGTAATAATAAATCCTGGATGCACTATAGGTCATGATGTTGTTGTTGAGGATTATGCAATAGTACTTCCTGGGGCTAGAGTATCAGGAAATGTTACTATTGGGGAATGTAGCACTATTGGTGCTAGTAGTACAGTAATACAAAATCTTATAGTAGGAAAAAATTCCTTTGTAGGAGCAGGAGCAGTTGTAACAAAAAATATAGATGAAAGTGTTACAGTTGTAGGATGTCCTGCTAGACCTATAGGATTTAATAAACAAATGTAGTGGGAGAATTTTACTATGAGTAATATTGTAAAAAAAAAGCAATACGATTTTGTTAATTTAGCAAAATTTATAAGTGCTGTATTTGTAATAGGGATTCACACATCACCATTACAAGGATTACATCCAAAACTTAACTACTTTACGAGATGTATAGTTTTTAGGTTGGCAGTTCCATTCTTTTTTATATGTAGTGGATATTTTTTAGCAGAGAAGCTATTTGATGAAGATAAGAAAAAAGTCAAAGATTATGTCAAGAAGTATATACTTAATATACTTAATATCTATATTCTTTGGAGTATAATATATACTTTGCTTAACTTTAACACATACTTTGGAGATGGAAATATAATAAAAAATATTATATTAGTAGTAGCAAGGTTTTTATTCAAAGGAGCTTATATACAACTATGGTATTTAAGTGCTATATGTGTCTCTGTATATCTGATATATATAATTTTGGATAAGTACAATTTTAAAGTTTTAATCTTTATATCTTTATTATTTTATATTTTTGGATTATTAGGAGACTTATATTATGGATTTATTGATAAAACAATTTTAGGAAATATGATGAATATATATTTTTCATTGTTTGGAGAAATGTTTAATAGCTTTACCTGGGGTATGATATTTATAGTTATGGGGATTGGAGTAAACAAATTTAATTTAAATTCTAAAATTAAAAATAATTTTATAATCAACATGATATTGTTTTTATTATTTACTATTGAAAGTTTTACACTAAAATCTTTTGACATACCTAAAGACAATTGCACATCGATATCATTATTACTTTTGACACCAATGATATTTATGTACATTCTTAATCTAGATGAAAAGTATACAAATATTTATATTCTTAGAAAAAATTCTAGCGTACTTAGACAGCTTAGCTTATATATGTATTTAATACATGGAGTATTTTTGATTTTTTTACCATTTTTATATAATAAAATGAACATAAGTAATGAACCCTGGATTAATTTATTTAATTTTATATTAGTTACTATAGGTTCTATTATTTCATCTTTAATACTTATGAAATCAAAAAGTAAAGTAAGTGAATTTATAAGGAAACCTAAATTTATAAAATATAATATTTTTACATATAAAAATATTTTTACAAATATTTACACAAAATAACAAAATTATACAAAATTGTGATATAATGTTAAAGAATATTAAGGTTGCATATTCTAAATATGGTTTATGATTAGGATATGCAACAAATTAGAACATGATTATGGAAATATATTACAGGAGGGAAGAAGTAATGAAAAAAAATGTAGAGATAGCTCGTTATTACAAGCTTTTTAAAAAGAAAGCTTGGATTTTAATTTTAGGGGTTGTTTTAGGAGGTATTATAAGTGGATTGATTACATCTAATTTAATAGATCCTATATATCAAGCCAAAACAACTATAATAATTGATACAAAAACTTCAACACAAAAAGATACAACATATGATGAATATGGGAGTGATAACAAAACACAAAATCAGGTTACAGAAGGGGATATTAATTTTAGCTCAAAAATAGCACAGACATATATGCCAATCTTAAAATCAAGAAAAGTTATAGATAAAGTGATAGACAAGTTAAATTTAAATATGTCTTATGAATATTTATCACAATGTATAACTACAACTCAAGTTAATCAAGGTCAAATAATTGATATAGAAGTTAAAACTAAAAGTCCTCAAATGAGTTATGATATTGCAAATACACTACCAGATGTATTTTCTTCGGAACTTGAAAATTTAACTAAATTTGATGGAGTTCAAGTTATAGATAGTGCTATTATGCCACAAAATCAAGTGTATCCAAATGTACAACAAAATAAAATGATAGGGGCAATGTTAGGTTTAGCAATAGCCATATTATTAGTGTTAATAGTTGATTATTTAGATAATAAATTAAAAACACCACAAGATGTTGAAGAGTACTTAGAGCTACCATTATTAGGAGTAGTAATACGTGAAAACAGCAATAGCTTAATACATAAAAGATAGTCAAGGGGAATAGGAAAATGAATAATATAGTTACAATAGAAAACCCAAAATCTCCAATAGCGGAGTCTTATAGAAATATAAGGACAAATATAGAGTTTAGTAATATAGATAAAGATTTAAAAACAATACTTTTTACAAGTTCTCAACAAAATGAAGGAAAAACTACAATAGTATCAAATTTAGCAGTTACTTTTGCTAACTTAGATAAAAAAGTTATTATCGTAGATTGTGACCTTAGAAATCCATCTGTACATAAAAAGTTTAAAATAGGTAATATATATGGAGTTACAGATGTTCTTTTAGAAAAGAAGAGTTTTAATTCCTGTGTAAAAGAAACAGATGTTAAAAACTTAGATATAATTACTGCTGGAGAAATACCATTTAATCCATCAGAAATATTATCATCAAAAAAAATGAAAGAGTTTATAAATAATCTAAAAGAAGTATATGACTATGTATTCATAGATACACCACCAATAGGCATAGTAACAGATGCAGGGATTTTATCAACTTATTCAGATGGAGTTGCTATGGTTGTTGGATCGGGAGAAGTTTCTATAGAGTTAGCTAAAGTATCAGTAGAAAGATTAAATAAAATAAATGCCAATTTAATTGGAGTTATCTTAAATAAATTTAATATAGAAGGTACTAATTCGCAATATGGTTATTATGGCATGTACTATGAAGAAGACAATGGTTCAAGATTATCAAGAAATAAAAAAAATAAGAGGAAAAAATTAAATATATTTAGTAAGAAGAAGTAATAATTTAAAGCTACTTACTCCAGGGGAGGTATTGTATGTATGAATTTTGAAGCAAAGCAAGAATTAATAAGAAGTAGGGTAATATTAAGTACATATAGAATTAGACAGATTATTCTTATAACATTAGACTTTATAATGATAGCCTTATCTAATTTTATATCTATAGAAACAATGTTAAAAGATTACTTGCCTTATAATAATCAATATACAATTGTTTATGGAGTAGCAATTGTATATAGTCTAATTGGTTTATGTTCAATATGCTATTTTAATGGATATAGTAGTTTATGGAGATATGCAGAAATTGATGAAGTTATAATTATAGCAAAGGCATGTATAATTAATACAATTTTATTAATAGGTGTAGTTTTATTTATGAAACTATCTATACCAATTTATTTTTATTATATAAATTATATTATGAATGTAGCAGTTATATGTGCTATAAGAATTGGTTATAGGTATGTTAGACAATTTAAACTAAGAAAAATGACGTCATCTAATGTGAGTAGAGTACTTATAATAGGTGGAGGTAGCGGTGGTTCAATGGTAATAAATGAACTATATGATAATCCTCAACTTAATAAAGTACCTGTAGCAGTTGTTGATGATGATGTAAATAAAATTGGAAGGCTTATGCATGGTGTACCAATTTTAGATACAACTCATGAGATTGAATCTATTGTAGAAAAAATGAAAATAGATGAAATTATATTTTCTATAGCTTCAGCCAACAATGAAGCGAAACAAAAAATATTAAATAGATGTAATCAAACAAATTGTAAGGTGAAAACAATACCTGGTATATATGAAATAATAGATGGTAAAGTTGATATAAAAAAAATAAGAGATGTTGAAATAAAAGACCTTTTAGGAAGAAAACCTATAGAAGTTGATATAAATAAAATATCTAATTATATTACAGATAAAGTAGTACTTGTAACTGGTGGAGGAGGGTCTATTGGATCTGAACTTTGCAGACAGATTGCATCGAATAATCCAAAAATGTTAGTACTAGTAGATATTTATGAAAATAATGCTTATGAAATAGAACAAGAACTATTAAGGACATACAAAGAAAATATCAATTTAAAAACTATAATTGCATCTATTAGAGATAAAAATAGAATGGATAAAGTATTTGAACAATATAAACCGGATGTAGTTTTCCATGCAGCAGCACATAAACATGTTCCTTTGATGGAAGTTAGTCCGGGAGAAGCTATCAAAAACAATATCTTTGGAACAAAGAATATAGCTGAGTTAGCACATAAATATGAAGTAAGTAGGTTTGTACTTATATCAACAGATAAAGCGGTAAACCCAACTAATATAATGGGAGCAACAAAAAGAGCTACTGAAATGATAATACAAACTATGAATGAATCTAGCAAAACTGAGTTTGTAGCTGTTAGATTTGGAAATGTGCTAGGAAGTAATGGAAGTGTTATTCCGCTTTTTAAAAAACAAATAGAAGAAGGTGGACCAATAACTGTAACTCATCCAGAGATTATAAGGTATTTTATGACTATACCAGAAGCTGTACAGTTAGTAATACAAGCAGGTGCTATGGCTAAAGGTGGAGAAATTTTTATTCTCGATATGGGACAACCAGTTAAAATATTAGATTTGGCTACTAACCTTATAAAATTAAGTGGTTTAGAGCCGGGAGTAGACATAAAAATAAATTATTCTGGACTTAGACCTGGGGAGAAATTATATGAAGAGCTTTTAATGGCAGAAGAGGGGATTTTAGAGACATATCATGAAAAAATATTCATAGGAAAACCTATAGACCTAGATAAAGAATCCTTAAATTTAAAATTAAACAAACTTAAAGAAATTATTAAAAATGAAGAGACAGATTTAATAGAACCACTAATGAAAGAAATAGTGCCTACTTATAAAAAGGAGGTTATGATGAATGTATAAATTTTTTAAAAGATTAATAGATATTATTTGTTCTTTGATTGGACTTATATTATTTTCTCCTATTTTATTAGTAGTTGCCTTATTAATAAGAATTAATCTTGGTTCACCAGTTTTCTTTACACAAACTAGACTAGGTAAAGACGGCAAAGAGTTTAAAATGATTAAATTTAGGACTATGAAAGATTCGCTAGATAAATTTGGACAATTACTTCCAGATGAACAGCGTCTAACTAAATTTGGGAAAATTCTTAGAAGTACTAGTTTAGATGAACTTCCAGAATTAATAAATGTACTAAAGGGAGATATGACTTTAGTTGGGCCAAGACCTCTTTTAGTAGAATATAAAGAATTATATAGTGAAAGACAATTTAGAAGGCATGAAGTTTCTCCTGGAATTACTGGATGGGCTCAGATAAATGGAAGAAATGCTATATCATGGAATGAAAGATTTGAATTAGATGTATGGTATGTGGATAATATATCTTTCTTATTAGACATGAAAATATTAGTTATGACAATTTTAAAAGTAATCAAAAGAGATGGAATAAATGAACAAGGACAAGCAAGTATGTCGAAATTCACAGGAAATAAATAAGGAGAAGATAAAATGAGTAAGAGGATATATTTAGCATCACCTCACATGGGGAGTGAAGAATTAAAGTTTGTTCAAGAAGCATTTGAAACAAATTGGATAGCTCCAATGGGTCCAAATGTTAATTTTTTTGAAACAGAAATGGCAAATTATATTGGAATAAATGCTTCAGCAGCTCTATCAAGTGGAACAGCAGCAATACATTTGGCTCTAAAGAGTTTAAATATAAAAGAAAATGATATTGTATTTTGTTCTACATTAACTTTTTCAGCAAGTTGCAATCCAATAATATATCAAGGGGCTATACCAGTATTTATAGATTCTGAATATGAATCATATAATATGTGTCCTAAAGCTTTAGAAAAAGCTTTTATTGAAGCAAAAGAAAAAAATCAAATTCCAAAAGCTGTAATAGTAGTTAATCTATATGGACAAAGTGCAGATTTAGATAAGATAAAAGAAATTTGTGATAGATATAATGTACCTATAATTGAAGATGCAGCTGAATCACTTGGTGCAACATATAAAGGAAGACAAAGTGGTACTATAGGTGAAATGGGGATATATTCATTTAATGGAAATAAAATCATAACTACTTCAGGTGGTGGAATGCTTGTATCTAATAATGAAATTGCTATACAAAAAGCAAAATTCTGGGCAACTCAATCAAGAGAAAATGAGAGACATTATGAACATTTAGAACTTGGTTTTAATTACAGAATGAGTAATGTTGTAGCTGGTATAGGTAGAGGTCAATTAAAAAAATTAGACGAAAGAATTGAACAAAAAAAAGCTATATATGATACTTATAAAAATGAATTTAAAGATATAGATGAAATAGAAATGATGCCTGTATGTGATTATGGTAGACCAAATTACTGGTTATCAGTTATGACTCTAAAAGAAGGTTGTAAGGTAGAGCCTTTAGATATTATATTAGCTTTAGAAAAAGAAAATATAGAATCTAGGCCAGTATGGAAGCCTATGCATTTACAACCTTTTTATAAAAATTGCAAATTCGTATCAATAGTTGATGGTAATAAAAGTGTAGCAGAAGATTTATTCCTTAGAGGTATATGCCTACCTTCTGATACAAAAATGTCCAAAGAAGATATGAATAAAATTATAAAAATAATAAAAGGATTATTTTAATTATTAACATAAGAAGTTTTATCTATCTTAAAGTAAGATGAAGTTTCTTAATCAAGTTGATATATAAGGAGTTTAACGGGAAATTAAATATGAAAAAAATACTATATATAACAACACTAAGCAGAACGATAAATGCTTTTTTAGTACCTCATATAGAGATGTTAATAAAAGAAGGACATAAGGTTGACTGTGCATGTAATATAGACCATGATTTAAACAAAGTTATAGAAAATAAATGTGAAAATATATATAATCTTCCTTTTAGTAGGAATCCTTTAGATCCTAAGAATTTGAAAGCATATAAAATGCTTTTAGATATACAGAAAAAAAATAATTATGACATAGTACATGTACATACACCAATAGCAGCTATATATGGAAGATTACTTAAACTTAAATTTCCAAATATAAAAACTATATATACAGTACATGGATTCCATTTCTACAAAGGAGCTTCAAAGCTTAATTGGATTATATATTATCCTATTGAAAAGTTTATGGCATCACTTACAGATGTAATTATAACTATGAATGAAGAAGATTATAATAGAGCACTAACTTTTAATATAGATAAAGTTTATAAAGTTAATGGAGTTGGTCTTGATTTAAATGCATATAAATCTAATTCAACAAGTTTAGCTCAATATAGAGAAGAATTTGGATTAAAAGAAGAAGACTTTGTTATAGCAATGATTGCAGAAGTTAACAAAAATAAAAATCATAAACAGATTATAGATGCGATAGAACATCTTAATAAAAAAGATATAAAGCTTATATGTGCAGGAGAAGGTATTTTATTAGATAGTATAAAAGAAGAAATAGAAAAGAGAAATCTTCAAGATAATATAAAAATGCTTGGTTTTAGAAAAGATATAGATAAAATAATATCAGTTTGTGATATAGGAGTTTTAATGTCTTATAGAGAAGGTTTACCTAGAAATATAATGGAATTAATGTCAGCTAAAAAAACTGTTATAGGAACAAATATAAGAGGAATTAAGGATTTAATAGAAGATGAGAAAACAGGTTATTTGGTAGAAGTAGGAGATTACAAAACAACAGCAAACAAAATAGAAAAATTATATAATAATAAAAATTTATTAAAAGAGTTATCTGACAATTGTTATTGTTTTATAAAGAAATACGATATTAACAATGTTTTAAAAGATTTAAAAGAAATATATTCTTAAAAGACATGATATTAGGAGGGCAATATAATATGAAGTGTTTACACATTTTGCCTATGGATAAATTGAGTGGTGCTGAAAAATTAGTACTGATATTATGCAAAAATATGAAAAACTACGAGCCTATAGTTATTTGTGGGGGAGACACCTTAAGTAATGTGTTTAAGGAAAATGGAATAGAGAGCTATAGCATGAATTTTAGTATAAAAAATATTAATTATACACTTTCACAGATAAAAAGAATAATAAAAGAAAATGAAATAAAAGTTATACATGCTCATGATAATAATGCATCTATAAATGCTTTATTAGCTAAAAAAATATTTGGCCTTAATGTAAAAATTATATCACATATACATAGTTGTTATCCTTGGCTAAGTAGTACAAATAAAAATAAAATAATAGATTATTTGTTTAGAAAAAGATATGATCACAATATTGCTTGTGGAAGTACAGTATATGACTTTTATAGAGAAAATACTAACTATGTAAATCAAAATAATACTTCATCTCTTTCAAATGCAATTGATGTGAGTGAAATTGATAATATAAAAGAAGATACATCACAAATATATAATCAATACAACATACCAAAAGATAAAATTATTTTAGGTTATGTGGGAAGATTAAT
>OLNJ01000384.1_pt1 | contig 39140 bp, 38 predicted proteins | sample 1672191 | NCBI WGS metagenome assembly OLNJ01 (sample SAMEA3136657, study PRJEB25190) | human gut metagenome | biome: human gut; feature: human-associated habitat; material: faeces | place: Austria | collected 2013
TTCCTTTTTCTTTTATATGTAATCTTTTAATTTGTTATGATGGGATATCATTATATTCAAAAATCCTTGGACCTTTATTATGTAGACCTTTAAAACTTTCAAAGAATTCTTCATTTCCTATAGCAGCAAGTGTGCTATGCGGTTATCCATTAGGTTGTAAGTATTGTTGCGATTTATACAATTTAGGATATATTAATAAGAAAGAATTCGAAAGATTATTAAATATAGCATCAAATGCTAGTCCTATGTTTTTAATAGGTTCTGTAGGAGCTACCATGTTTGGAAATACCAAATTAGGCTTTATACTTTTAATAGCTAACTATCTTTCTCCACTAATCATTGGAATTATTACTATTCCTAAAGGAGATTTTAATAAAAATTCAAAGGTTATGCATTCCGGATTCAAAAAAGTATCTATAGGCTCTGCTTTAAAAACTTCTATTGAAAACAGTGTAAACACAACATTACAAGTTGGTGCGTTCGTTATCATTTTTTCAATTATTATAAGCATAATAAAAAGTAATGCTTATATAAGCATTACTTTTAAAAACATAGAAGATTTTTTAAATATACCTTCATCTTCTTTATATGGAACTTTACTAGGTAGCATCGAATTCACTAACGGTTGTAAGCTTATCAGTTCATCTACATTACCGTTAATATTAAAGCTATCTATAATAAGTTTTATTTGTTCTTTTTCCGGATTATCTGTTATAGCACAAATAAGTTCTTTTATTGGAGACTTAAATATTTCATTATTTAAATACTCATTTTTAAAATTTATTCAAGGAATAATAAGTTTTATAATTACATTTATAGCATGTATCTTTTTTGTAAAAGATACCCCAGTATCAACTTTTCCAATTCAAACTTTTTATATAGATAATAAAATACTTCTTATTATCTACTGTATATTGATATTATCACTTATATGTACTTTTATAAGATATAAAAAGAATTTACATGTTTCTTAATTCAGCAATATTTTCTTTTATAATCTTACCAGTATCACTTAATTTTTCATCAATTTCTTTAGCAGCTTTTTCAAAGGATTCTTGCATTGCTGTTATAAGTTCAATCTTTTTATTTTCAACCTCTTTATCAAGTTCTAAAAGAATTTCATTAGAATATTCTCTTGAACCTACTCTAATAGCTTTTGCATCTCTTTGTGCTAAAGCTATTATTTCATTTGCACGAATTTTAGCTTCTTTAACTAAATCATGATTTTCAACTTTCTCTTTCATAAGTTGAGCACTTTCTCTTCTTGCAATCTCAAATTCCTTTTGAGCTTCTGAAAGTATTCTATCTTTTTCATTCATTACCCATTCAGCTTTTTTTAGTTGATCTGGTAAATAATTAATAACTTGGTCTATAACTTCCTTAAATTCTTTTTTATCAACCATAACCTTGCCAGTAATAGGCATTTTTGCAGAACTATCTAACATCTCTTGTAAATATTCTAACAAATCAATAATATTCAATTCTAGCTTATTCAAGCTACTCCCCCCCTAAATCTCTTATCTTATTATACACTTCTGTAATTATCTCATCAGGCACTAACCCACTTATGTTCCCACCAAACTTAGCTACCTGTTTTACAGATGATGAACTTAAATAAGAATACTCTGATGAAGTCATCATAAATAAGGTCTCAATATTCGGATCTAATTGAGAGTTCATAAGAGCCATTTGAAATTCATATTCAAAATCCGAAACCGCTCTTAACCCTTTTAAAATAACTTTAGCTTCATACTTCCTTGCTAAATCAACTAAAAGTCCATTAAAACATATAACTTCAACATTTGGCAAATGCATAGTTACTTTCTTTATTAACTCAACTCTCTCCTCTATACTAAATAAACCTTTTTTATCTATATTCACTAGTACTCCTACTATAAGTTTATCATATATTTTGGAGCCTCTAGTTATAATATCTAAATGCCCATTTGTAATTGGATCAAAGCTACCTGGATAAATTGCTACTTTCATTTTCTTTCTTTTTTACTCCTCAATTTTATATAAACATATTGTTGTATTACCATATTTTCTACTTTTAAATAAAGCTATATTATCATTTCCTTCATATATTTCCTCAATAGAATCAATTTTAGTTACTATAATTCCATCTTCATTTAATAACTTTCTATCATGAATTATCTTCATTGCCTCTGGTATCATTTCTCTACAATATGGTGGATCTATAAAAATAACATCAAAAACTTTATTTTTATCAGCTAGATACTTTAAAGCTTCATACGAATCTTTATTCAATGCATAACATGTATCCTCAAACTTAAGATTTTCAATATTCTGTTTCAATAAAGAAAATGCATCTTTGCTTCTATCTACCAAATAAACTTCTTTAGCACCTCTACTTGCAGCTTCTAATCCTAAACTCCCTGTTCCTGCAAAAACATCCACTACTACAGCATCTGGAATATGATTTTGTATTATGCTAAACATAGATTCCTTTACTCTATCTAGAGTAGGTCTTGTTTCCATCGTTGCTGGAGGTATTAATTTACGTCCTCTTGCTTTTCCTGCTATAATTCTCACTGTAATTCCTCCTTTTTTTTTAACATTTTAATTCTATCATATAATTTTCCACTTAACAATTTATTTATTTAATCAAACATCTTCTCGTAACGTCTATTGTACGAGCTCGATTATCTCTAAATTAAAATTTGAACTCTGCTTTAATTAAAGCAGATATACTGACTCCATCTATCAAGTGATTCAGCTATCTCATTACAAAGTCGTATCTTTTCTGGATCAGTTGAATTTAATAATTGCTTACCCTCTTCTCTTGCGCACCTTAAAATCGCTAAATCCTCATATATATTAGCTAATATTAATCCTTCATCACCACTTTGTCTCATCCCAAACATTTCACCTGATCCTCTTAACTTCAAATCTTGTTCTGATATATAGAATCCATCAGTTGATGAAGTCATGATTTCCATTCTTTTTTTAGTTACTTCACTTTTAGCTTTACCGATTAAAATGCAATAAGATTCATACTGCCCTCTTCCAACTCTTCCTCTTAATTGATGTAGCTGAGCTAAACCAAACCTCTCAGCATTTTCAATTATCATAACCGAAGCATTAGGAACATTTACTCCTACTTCAATTACTGTAGTTGAAATAATCACCTTTGTCTCATTTTTCTTAAATCTATTTATTATATCGTCTTTTTCCTTAGGCTTCATTTTACCATGCAAAATCTCAACTTCTACATTTCTAAAAATTCCTTCCTTTAGTTCTCTATATAACTTTTCAACAGAATTAAGCTCCATCTTTTCATCTTCTTCAATTAACGGACATACAATATACACTTGTCGCCCTTTATTAATTTCATCCATAACTAAAGAATAACCAGCATCCCTATCATTTTCTAAGAAGAATTTTGTTTCAACCGGCTTTCTTCCAGGTGGTAACTTATCAATAACCGATATATCTAAGTCAGAGTACACATATAAAGCCAAGGTTCTAGGTATAGGGGTAGCAGTCATAACTAATACATCAGGTCTTCTCCCTTTATTAATAAGTTTATTTCGTTGCTCAACTCCAAATCTATGCTGCTCATCTGTTATTGCTAGACCTAAATTTGCAAAATCTACATCTTCTTGAATTAATGCATGCGTTCCTATTACTATCATAGGAGTATCTGTTGCTATAAGTTCTTTTATTCTCTTTTTTTCCTTTAGCGATGTACTACCAGTTAAAAGTTCTATATGTACATTAAATGGTTCTAATAACTTTCTCGCTTCCAAATAATGTTGGTTAGCTAATATCTCTGTAGGCACCATCAAAGTAGCCTGATACCCATTTTTTACAACATTAAACATTGCTATAAGAGCTACTACAGTTTTACCACTTCCAACATCTCCTTGTACAAGTCTATTCATAGGAAATGGGCTTTTTTGATCTCTAAGTATTTCTCTAACTACTCTTGTTTGAGCTTCAGTAAGACTATATGGGAGAGATTCTTTAAGATCTGTTAACTCCTTTGCCCATTCAAATTTTATTCCATTTTTACTCTTTAGCTTTCTTTTTAATATAAGCAACTTCATAGAATAATTAAATAACTCTTGAAATTTTAATCTTGTTATAGCTTTTTCTAATGCTTCTCTACCTGAAGGAAAATGAATATTTCTTATAGCAAAATCTAAATCAGTAAGCTTATACTTTTCTATTAACTCTTTAGGAAGATTATCTTCAATTTTCAAATCCTCTATACATTGATTTATAAGCTTTATTAAAATTTTATCTGTCATATCTCCTTTCAAGCTATATTTTGGTACAATTTCATTTTCTTTAGCAACTTTTACTCCAACAATAGGATTAACTATTTCTAACCTATTGCCTATCTTTTTATATTTCCCCAACAAATCATAACTTTCTCCAACTTTAAATGAGTTTTTTATAAATCTTTGATTAAACCATTTTCCATCTACAATATGCCCTAAATAATCAAATTTTATAGTAGTTATAAATTTTCCTGTTCTCGTCTTTACATCTCTTTCTATACTAGTACACTTACAAGTCAAAACCTGCTTTTCTTTTTCATCAATTTCATCAATTGATATATTACTTCTTAAGAACTCATAATCTCTAGGAAAATATAAAAGCAAATCTAAAATAGTAAAAATTCCACATTTATTAAGCTTCTCTTTAAGCTTTGGCCCCACACCTTTTAAACTTCCTATATCTTTAGTAACATCCATAAATACACCTCATCCCAAATTAAGTATATTTTAATAATTATACGCAAAAAGGCTGTGCATTTGCAACAGCCTTTTATTATTATTCTACTGACATTATGAAGTAATATAAAGGTTGATCTCCTTTATAGCATTGTACATCGAAGTCTTCATATTTCTCTTCTAATTCAGCTACAAAATCTTCTATTTTACTTTCTTCAACATCACTACCATAGAAAATAGTTATAAGTTCACTTTCATCATCTATCATAGACTCAAGTATTTCTTTAGCAACTTCAAAATAGTCATCTCCAACTTTTTTGATTTTACCTTCCACTAAACCTAACATATTTCCTTCTTTTATTTCGATACCATCCATTTCAGTATCTCTTACAGCATATGTTACAGAGCCTGTCTTAACCATATCAAGAGCTTCCATCATATTTGCTTCATTTACTTCTGCATCTTCCTCTGGATTAAACATAGTTATACAAGTTATACCTTGTGGAATACTCTTAGTAGGTATTACTCTAACATCTTTATCCGCTATTTCAGCTGCTTGATTTGCTGCCATTATTATATTTTTATTATTTGGAAGTATGAATATATGCTCAGCATTTAACTTTGAAATACACTCCATCATATCTTGAGTAGATGGATTCATTGTTTGACCACCTTCAATAACGTAATCAACACCTAAATCTTTAAGAACACTAGTGATTCCACTTCCCATTGCAACAGATACAAAAGCATACTTCTTCTTTTCTACTTCTTCAGTTTCTTCAAGCTTATCTGCTAATAGTTCTTCTTTCTCAAGCATTTCTCTATGCTCTTCTCTCATGTTATCTATTTTAATTTTAGATAATTCACCTACTGCTACTGCTTTTTCTAAAACTAGTCCTGGATTATTAGTATGAATATGTACTTTTATTACATCATCATATCCAACTACTATCATAGAGTCACCTAATGGCTCAATTTCATCTTGGAATGCTTTAGCTTTCTTAGCATCACCTAATATAATAAATTCTGTACAGTATCCAAACTTAATATCTACATCATTAGCAGATCCAGCTCCAGCACCTGACATATTTGCATCTTTTACAACCACATCTTTTATTTCAGCTTTTATATCATCCTTAAGGGCATCATACATTCCTTGTAAAATTATATATAATCCCATACCACCTGAATCAACTACTTTAGCCTTCTTTAAAGCTGGTAAAAGATCTGGAGTCTTATCAAGCATTACCTTTGATGCATCAACAACAACTTTTAACAACTCTACCACATCTTGTTTTTCTTCTTTTACAGCTGCTTCAGCCGCTGCTCTTATAACTGAAAGAATAGTTCCTTCTGTAGGACGCATTACTGCTTTATACGCAGCTTTGCTCCCTTCTAAAAATGCTAACGCAAGTTCAGTAGAGTCTACATCATTTTTTCCTTCTAATCCTTTAGATATTCCTCTAAGAATTTGTGATAAAATAACACCTGAGTTTCCTCTAGCACCCATTAGGGCACCTTTAGCTAACTTTTTAGAAGTTTCTCCTATAGATTCTGAGTTTAAATTTTCAATTTCTTTAACTGCAGCCTTAAATGTCATAGACATGTTAGTTCCTGTATCTCCATCTGGAACTGGGAAAACATTTAAAGCATTTACAAAATCGCTTTCCTCTACAAGTCTATTGCTAGCATTAACAACCATATTATAAAAATCATGGCCGTTTATTCTTTCATATTTCATTATGTTACCTCCTAGACTCTAACCGCTTGAACGTTTACTGTTACTGAAGCCACACTTAATCCAGTATAATTTTCAACGCTATAACGAACCTTTTGTATTATATTATTTGCTATAACAGAAATCTTAGTTCCGTATTCAACCATAACAAATAATTCTATTTCTAATTTATCATCATCATTAAATTTTAATTTTACACCTTTACTTAAGTTTTCAACTCTTATAAGTTCCCAAAATCCTTCTGTAGCATTTTTAGAAACCATTCCAACAACGCCATAGCACTCCATAGTAGATAAACCTACTATTTTAGCAAGTACTTCCTCAGAGTAACGTATATTTCCAAGATTGTTTACATATCCAACCATATAGAATCCTCCTTATAATTATCCTTATAAAATATTGTATATTAGTTAACCTATTAATTCAAGTAAAATTATCCTTATATAGGTTTTCATAAAAAATATTATTAGTATATTTCTATTTTTTTTTATTTTCGCTTGCAAATTGTATATATTTTATGATAGAATCTATTTTGTCCTATTGAAGAGAATTTATCTTCACATAATAAGGAGGTGTTTTCAAGTGGCAAGAAGATGCGAAGTTTGTAACAAAGGTGTTGTATCTGGAACTCAATACTCACACTCACATCGTCAATCTAAGAGAACTTGGGCTCCTAACATAAAGAGAGTAAAGGCTTTAGTTAACGGAACACCAAAAACTGTTCATGTATGTACAAGATGCCTTAGATCTGGTAAGGTTGAAAGAGCAATATAAGTTCAAATAAAAAATGCAATTGATTAACTCAATTGCATTTTTTATTTTTTAATTTTATAGGTATCATTATATCCCTATGTAATTATTTTTTTCTTGTAAAAAACTTAATAATAGATGATAAAAACTTCGGTAATTTTATTGCTATTATCCTCATTAAAATCCCTCCTAAAAAAAATCACCTTTCCTACATATTCATATTATGCATTAGTAAGGAATTAGGTGATTAATTTTTAAGAAATTTTAAAATAAATATTATTTTATTTTTAGACAATTTATTTAATCATTAGAGTAAATTACTAAAAGTTTACCTGACTTAAATTCTACTTCTATATTTTCATCTATAAATTCATTAGACACTGTCATAGTATCTCCTATAAAAAGATCATAATTTTTTAAATTATATTTTGCATTTCTTATAGTTAGCCCTTTTACTACATCTCCATAAGATAAAAATGATATGTACTTGTATCTTATATCTTTATTTAAAGAAACACTATTTCTAACGATAAATATTTTATTATTTTCATTTATAATGGTAGCCTTAACATTTTTATTCAACGCGCTAATTAGTAATCCTAAATTTCCAAAGGTATGATCTAATCTACTACCTGTAACCCCTAATAATATTATATCATTAGCCCCTTCTTCTATTGCTAAATTTAGTGCACTATCTGAATCAGTAAAATCTTTTTCCGGGTTAAATTCTAACTTTATAGCTCCATATTCTTTTAAATAATTGACTTTTTTAATATTAGCAGAATCAAAATCTCCTACTATATATTTAGGTATTATTTTTGAATCATATAAAGAATCACAACCTTTATCAGCACCAATAATTAGCTCTGATTCAGCCGCTATTTCTTTTAACAACTCTATAGACGGTCTTTCTCCTCCTGAAACTATTAAAGCCTTCATACTATCTTCCTCTTAATAATGAAATATTCTTTTCTATCTCTCCATTTTTAAACACTGCTGAACCTGCTACAATAACGTTTGCTCCTGCTTCAATAACATCTAAAACATTAGAAGGGTCAATTCCTCCATCAACTTGAATAAGCAAATCTTTATTAACCTTTTCACTCATAGCTTTAACTTCTTTTATTTTATCTATAGAATATTTTATAAACTTCTGCCCACCAAATCCAGGATTTACAGACATTATAAGCACCATATCTAATTCACTTATTATATCCTTTAAAACAGTTGTAGGTGTTCCTGGATTAAGCGCTACAGCAGCCTTAACACCTTTAGATTTAATATACTGTATAGCTCTATCTATATGCTTCTCTGCTTCATAATGTATAGTGATTAAATCTGCTCCTGCTGCTATAAAGTCATCAATATATTTTGATGGTTCTTCAATCATTAAATGAACATCAAAAACTTTATCTGTTCTATTTCTTATAGCTTTTATTATTGGCATACCAAAACTTATGTTTGGAACAAATCTTCCATCCATAACATCAATATGAATGAAATCAGCTCCAGCATTATGAAGTTTCTCTATATCCTCTCCTAATTTCGAAAAATCTGCTGATAATATTGACGGTGCAATCTTTATCATTAATATTTCCTCCCATCCATTTTCTCTTCTAATGTTCTTATATAAAAATCATATCTATATTTGTTAATTTTGCCTTCTTCAACTGCTTTTTTTACTGCACAGTTAGGTTCTTTATAATGAAGACACCCTCTAAATTTACACAAATTATTATACTCTTCAAATTCCGGAAAACTATATCTTAAATCTTCTTTTTCAATAAAGTTTACTTCTAACGTTGAAAATCCTGGAGTATCTACTATATATCCACCAACTACATCTATTAATTCACTATGCCTTGTTGTATGTTTACCTCTTCCTATCTTTTCTGATACTTCCCCTGTTTCCATATGGAACTTTTGAGTTAATGTATTAATTAGTGTTGATTTACCAGCCCCTGACGGCCCACATAAAACTGTTTCATTATTATCTAACTTCTCTCTAAGCTTTTCTACTCCAATTCCTTTTTTTGCATTTATGTATAACACTTCATAGCCTATATCTACTATTCTTTGCCTTATAGCTTCTTTCTCTTCTTCTGAAACTAAATCCACCTTATTTAAACATACTACTGCTTTAATATTATTGTGTTCGCATAAAATCAAAAACCTATTTAATAAATCAAAATTTATATCTGGATTTTTGACAGCAAAAACAACAAAAGCCTGAGTTACATTTGCAACAGTAGGTCTAATCAATTGAGATTTCCTCTCAAATATATCTTCAATTACCCCTTTACCATTACTAACTTCTATTTCTACATCATCTCCAACCATAGGCTTCATATCTTTATGTCTAAATTTACCTCTGGCCTTACATTCAATAAGTCCTTCTGATGTTTTTACATAGTAAAAACCACCAATTCCCTTAATTATTTTTCCTTTCATATTTCCTCCAAAGAATTTGTTCTCTTATTATAATAAACACCTTTTAATAAAAAATGCAATATATTTAAGCTATTACCTATAAATATAATAAGAATACCCCTTTTATAGAAGCAATTTTATCTATGAAACTTCTACTATAAAGGGGTATTCATTATATAAATTAGTCTAATACCATTTAGTATTTTAATTTGATCCTTCGTTATTTGGCGATTGATTTTCTGAAGGTTGATTTTCTGAAGATTGACTTTCTGGAGATGTATCCGTAGGTAATGATTCTATCTTTTCTACTTGTATTTTAACAAGTTCACCATCTTTTATGCTTGGTGTAAATCCTACCACCTTATATTGGTTAGTTTCTGCTGCTGGAGGCATTCCTCCATCTACGCTATACTTAATATTATTAGAATCTAATACAACAATTGCATCTGATAGTAGCATTCCTTCTGATATAAATTGATTTATATCTGTTGTAGGTTCAACGTATTTTCCTACATAAAGATCAATAGATGTTCCCTCTTTAACTTCAATATCTTTAACAGGTTGATCTATTACTTTTCCATCTTCATTTTGTCTATCTGTTTCTTGTTCAATAATATTAACTATAAACTTTTGATTTTCTAAATCTGCTTTTGCATCATTAACATTATATCCAATATAGTTTTTAACTTTAACTAATTTAACCTCAGGGCCCTTACTTATAGTTACATAAATAGTATCACCTTTAGGTATTTCAGTTCCAGCCTTAGGATCTTGACTAACATAATATCCTTTTTCAACATCATCATTAAATTCATAATTTAATTCATATTTAAATCCTTTAGAATCTAAATATTGCTTTATTACATTTTCTTCATAATCTCTTAAATTTGGTACAATAACTTTTTCTACTCCACCTGAAACAACAACTTTAATAATTGATCCTTTATCTATCATTGCATCAGCTAACAGATTACTACTTAAAATTTCACCATCTGGTTTATCACTATTTTCTGTTTTCTCTACCTCAAGTTTTAAACCTAATGCTTCAATTTCTTTTTTTGCTTCATCGAAATTCTTACCTACTATATTAGGAACTTTAATTTGTTCAACTTTATTTCCACTAAGAAATATAGTTGTAAAGATTCCTACTAGTAATAAAAGAACTACTATTATTCCACCAACTATTAATCCTTTGCCTTTTTTCTTATTTTTCTTCTTAAAATAATCATCATCAAAATCTTCTTCATCTTCTTCATACTCTTCATTATCTATTCGATTTTGGTGTTGGATTACTTTATCAGCTTTTTTGGGTTTTGGATTAACATCAGTCTTAATAGGACTCATCACGATAGTTCTTCCACCATCATTTTCAGAAGGTGGTTGTATTCCTACCATAGGATTTTCTTTTATTCTTTGTAAGTCACTAATCATTTCTTTTGCAGTTTGATATCTTAAAATAGGATCCTTGCTAATAGCTTTAAGAATAAAATTATTTAAACTTTCTGGTATTGCATCATTTAACTTTTTAGGCTCGATTGGCTCTTGCTGTATATGCTTTAAAGCAATAGTAACTGGTGATTCTCCATCAAAAGGAAGCTTAGCTGTTACCATTTCATATAATACTATCCCTAAAGAATATAAATCTGTTCTATAATCTATAAATGTACCTTTAGCTTGTTCTGGAGATAAATAGTGAGCTGATCCCATAATTGTTGTTGTATTTGTAATAGTAGAAGATGTTGCACTTTTTGCAATTCCGAAATCTGTTACTTTAACATCACCATGCTCAGTTATTAGTATATTTTGTGGTTTTACATCTCTATGAATAATTCCATTTCTGTGAGCACAGTCTAAAGCTTTAGCTACTTGAATTGCAATTGTACTTGCTGTAGACCAACTAATCTTTCCATTTGATAATATTATCTCTTTTAATGTTTTTCCTTCAACTAATTCCATTACAAAATAGTCTATATTATCTTCATCTTCATGTCCTACATCTAATACATTAACTATATTCATATCAGATAAATTAGCTATAGCTGTAGCTTCTTTTTTAAACTTCTCAGATATATCTTTATTATCAGCAAATTCTTTTTTTAGAATTTTTACTGCTACTAGTCTATTAAGCTTTTTATCTCTAGCCTTGTAAACTACAGCCATTCCACCTTCACCTATTACTTCTAATAACTCATATCTATCCCCTAATATCATCCCGATCATTTCTACACCTCTCCTCCAAACAGCAAGACAGTAATATTATCTCTTCCCCCTTGTTCTTTTGCTAAAGAAACCAGCTCATTAGTAGCCTGATCTAAATCTTTACTATTAGTAATAATATTAAAAATTTCTTCTTTAGATACTTCATTAATCAATCCATCTGAACAAAGTAAAAAGACTTTAAACTTATTCTTTTCAATTTTAAATATATCTACTACTACATCTTTCGAAGTACCTAATGCTCTTGTTATTATGTTCTTCTTAGGATGATTTCTACCTTCCTCTTCTGTCAAAGATCCTGAATCTATAAGTTCTTGTACCAACGAGTGATCTTTTGTTAATTTGATTATTCCTTTTTCATTCAAACCAAAACAGCAACTATCTCCAACATTTGCAATCTCAATTATATTATCTCTTACAAGACAAGCGGTTAATGTTGTTCCCATGCCACCATAACTCTTTTCTTTTATTGAAAGATCATATATTTTTCTATTGGCATATAAAATAGCTTCTTCTAAAGAGTGTTCTAATAAGTCCTGCTTATTTATATATTCAATTACTGATTCCACAGCCATTTTACTTGCTACTTCTCCAGCATTATGGCCTCCCATTCCATCAGCTACAACATAAATCTTATAGTTATTTCCTTCATAAAAATCAGCATAGTCTTCATTTAAACTTCTAACTATCCCTTTATCACTCTTCATACTAACCATACAATAACCCCTTCCTTTTACTTAGCAGACTCTATGTAACTCTTTCTTAACTGTCCACAAGCAGCATTTATGTCTGCACCCATTTCCCTTCTTACAGTAACTTCAATACCATTATTCTTTAATATCTCTTCAAATTCCTCTATAACCTTTTTAGATGGTCTTTTTAGCGTATTTTCTTTTATCTCATTTACAGGAATTAAATTAACATGACATAACATACCTTTTAAAATTCTTCCTAGCGATCTAGCATCTTCTTTACTATCATTTACTCCTGAAACTAATGAGTATTCAAAAGTAATTCTTCTTCCTGTTTTTTCTATGTAATATCTACAGGAATCTAAAATTTCAGATATAGTATACTTATTTGCTATAGGCATTATTTCTTTTCTCTTCTCATCGCTAAATGCATGTAATGAAATCGCTAATGTTATGCTCATCTCTTTATCTGCTAATTCAATTATTTTAGGTACTATACCACATGTAGATAAAGTAATATGTCTTTGACCAATATTTAATCCATAATCAGCATTTACTAGTTTAAGGAACTTCATAACATTATCAAAATTATCTAGAGGTTCCCCACTTCCCATAAGTACTATATTTGAAATTCTATCACCACATACTTTTTTACCTATAATAACTTGTGCTAAAATCTCTCCACAAGTTAAATCCCTAACACGCCCACCTAAGGTAGAAGCACAGAACTTACATCCCATTCTGCACCCTACTTGTGTTGAAATACATATTGAATTTCCATGTTTATATTGCATTATTACTGATTCTATTATGTTTCCATCTCTAAATCTTAAAAGCATTTTTTTAGTTCCATCTAAAGAAGACTCATATACTTCTTCAATTTTAGGTATTCCTATATAAAAGTTATCTTTTAGTTTATGCTTTAAAGAATTAGGAATATTCTTCATATCATCATAATCCCATACTTCATTATATATCCATGAAAAAACTTGCTTTGCTCTAAAAGCACTTTCCCCATTTTCCTTCATCCAATTTTGTAATTCTTCTAATGTGAAATCTAATAAATTTTCCATAGGTTCACCTACTACTTTTTCTTAAGCTTTGCTACAAAGAATCCATCCATATATTGATTTGGTAATATTGTTAAAGAACCATTATCATTATATATAAAGTTTTCCATATTACCTAAGAATATTTTCTCTATTTCTGCATCTTTATATTTATTTAAGAACCAATTTATATTATCTTCATTTTCTTCTTTATTAAGAGTACATGTAGAATATACTAAAGTTCCTCCACTCTTTAAATAATGCCATGCATTATCCATTATTTCTCTTTGAACTGGAACTAATTCTTTAAGTGAATTTCTTGTTTTATTCCACTTTATTTCTGGTTTCTTTCTTATTATACCAATACCTGAACATGGTACGTCTATTAAAACAGAGTCAGCAGATGCTATTAATTTACTATTTAACTTTGTTGCATCCATAACATCTACAGTTACATTGTTTAATCCTAATCTGTCAACATTTTCAGTAATTAGTGATAACTTATTTTCATGTAAATCAAAAGCTAAAACTTTTCCTGTATTATTTAATAACTCTGCTATATGAGTTGTTTTTCCTCCAGGAGCAGCACATAAGTCTAAAACTGTATCCCCTTCTTTTACATCTAATAATGGCGCTACAATCATCGCACTTTCGTCTTGAACAGTTATATATCCTTCTACAAATAAAGGATTATTCTCAACTGACTTTCCTCCTGAAATTATTATAGCTTCAGGACAAGCATATCCTTCTTCTATGTTATATTCCATTTCTTCAAGTTTGTCATAAACTTCATCATAATCAGCCTTATTATTATTTACTCTTACAGTAACCTTTGGAGTTTGATTTAATCCAGCAAGTATCTTTTTACCGTAATTTTCACCATATTGCTTATATATCATTCTTATGAACCAATCTTCATATGAATAGATATACGCTAATTCATTAACTTTTCCACTTTTAACCTCTATATCATCTGGATTTTTAGTGTAACTTCTTAATATTCCATTAACTAATTTAGCATCTTTTTCAGATATCTTTTTAGCTAGTTCAACTGCTTCATTACATGCAGCGAACTCTGGAACCTTATCTAAGAAATGCATTTGATATATTGCAATTCTTAATATATTTAATACTTCTCTATCCATTTCATTTATATCTCTTATAAAATTTGAAATTATAGTATCTAAAGTATTTTTTCTTCTTAATGTTCCATAAACAAGTTCTGTTACTAAAGCCTTATCTTTATCACATAAATCAGACTGATTTAGTTCTTTAGAAAGAACTAAATTTGAATAAGCTCCTTCATTTAATACTCTATTTACTACATTTAATGCTATTTCTCTACTATTCATACTTTACCTCTTAATCGTTATTTCTATTGCTTAATGCAATTAATCTTAATAATTGTGTTATTGACATTAATGCTGCTGCTACATAAGTCATAGCTGCTGCACCTAATACCTTTTTTGCCCCATCTACTTCATTTCCTAGTAAAATTCCTCTTCCTTCTAACACCTTTAACGCTCTACTAGATGCATTAAACTCAACCGGTAATGTAACTAGTTGATAAATTACTGATGCAGAAAAGAATATAATTCCTATAGTTGTAAGTCCAGGAATGCTTAAAAATATCCCTAAAACAAATAAAATCATAGACATTTGACTTGCAAAATTAACGCCTGTAGCTATTGATGTACGTAAAACAAGTGGTTTATAGTGCTCTTTATGTTGTATTGCATGCCCAATTTCATGAGCTGCTATTCCTGCTGCAGATATAGATGTTCCGTAAAACACATCTCTCGATAATCTTACAATTCTACGAGTTGGATCATAATGATCCGATAACTCCCCACCTGTTTCTACAACTGGTACATCATAAAGTCCGGCTTCATCTAACATCATTCTAGCCACTTGCTCACCAGTATATCCATTCATAGTTCTTATAGCTTTATATTTTCTATAAGTACTACTTACCTTACTTTGAGCCCATAAAGCAATTAATATCGCTGGTATTAGCATTAACATTGTTCTATCTGGATAAAATCCAAAAGGCATATTTCCCTCTCCCTTTCTTTATACTAGTTTAGTTCCTACTTCAATCTCTTTACCATTAATATATTGTTCAATTGTTAATGGCTTACCATTTGGAAATTGAATCTTCTTTATTAATATTATTCCATCTGAAGTGTTTACCTTCATACCACTTTTGTTAACACTAATAATAGTTCCTGGTTCTTTAGAACTATTTTCATTTATAACAATACTTTCATAGATTTTCATACTTTCACCTTTATATGTAGTATGAGCTATAGGCCATGGATTAAGTCCTCTTATTAAATTGTGAATATCTTTAGCCGATTTTTCCCAATCTATTTTTCCTGTATCTTTATTTAACATTTTAGCATAACAAGTTTCACCTTCTTGCTTTATTGGAGTTATTTCTCCTTTTGACATTCCTTCAATAGTTTTTATTAAAAGATCAGCTCCACTTATCATAAGCTTATCATGCAATTCACCTGCTGTCATATTTTCAGTTATTTCTACTTCATCCTTTAATAGCATATCTCCAGTATCTAAGCCAACATCCATAAGCATAGTTGTATTTCCAGATACTTTTTCTCCATTTATCACTACCCAATTAAGAGGTGCTGCTCCTCTATACATAGGTAATAATGATGCATGTAGGTTTATACATCCTATACTAGGTATATCTAAAACCTCTTTAGTTAATATTTGCCCAAAAGCAACTACTATTATAAAGTCTGGTTTTAAATCTTTTAAATATTCTATAGCTTCTCTATCTTCCTTTAGCTTTTCTGGTTGAAAAACTTTTATATTATGCTTTACAGCAACCTCTTTTACTGGTGAGTAAGCCATCTTTTTACCTCTTCCTTTTGGTCTATCAGGTTGAGTAAATACAGCTTCAACTCCATATTTAGAAATAATTTTTTCTAATGAAGGTACAGCAAAATCTGGAGTTCCCATAAATACAATCTTCATTCTAATCTCTCCTTATTTTCTGTAGTCTACGTATAAAACACCATTTAAATGGTCATTTTCATGAAGCACAGCTCTTGCAAGTAGTCCTTCTGCTTCTAAAATAAATTGCTCTCCTTTTTCATTGAAAGCTCTTACCTTAACATAATTTGGACGCTCTACTTCACAAGATTCACCTGGAACACTTAAGCACCCTTCATCATCAATTTGAGATCCACTAGTTTCTAATATTTCTGGATTAATAAATACCATTAGCCCTTCTTCATCTCTTATATCAATTACAAATAATCTTTTTAAAATTCCTACTTGAGGAGCTGCTAACCCAACACCATCAGCAGCATACATAGTCTCAGCCATGTCTTTTATTAAAACTAAATCTCTTGGTGTTATTTCTGTAATCTCTTTACATTTCTTTCTTAAAACATCATCACCAATTTTTCTTATATTTCTAATTGCCATAATTATTCCTCCTAAATTAGACTGTTTGGATTAATATCTATACTTATTCTTATTTCATTATAATTGCTCTTATTATTATCATAAAGTAATTCTTGAATTTTTTTTGCAAATTTTAAATCAAATTCCCCTTTTAGAACTATTTGCCACCTAAAATTTTCCTTGATTTTCTGAATCATACATGGAATAGGACCTAATATATCAATTTCATCATAATCTTTTACCACCATAGATATCTTAGTTGCTATATCATTCATAAAATCTTTTAGTATTTTTTCATCTTTTGAACTTCCATTTATTAATAATATTTTCCCAAAAGGAGGATAATTCATTAATGCCCTCACTGTAAATTCTTTTTCATAGAATCCTTCATAATCATAATTTTTAGCATATTGTAAGCTATAATGTTCTGGAGTATATGTCTGTATAATAACCTTTCCTTCTTTAACCCCTCTACCTGCTCTTCCTGCAACTTGAGTTATTAATTGAAAGGTTCTTTCTGCTGATCTATAATCCGGTATATTGATAGACATATCAGCCGCTAAAATGCCAACTAAAGTTACATTCGGGAAATCTAATCCTTTTGAAATCATTTGGGTTCCAATTAAAATATCTCCCTCTCCTCTTTTAAAGGCATTATATAATCTCTCATGAGAATCCTTTGCTCTTGTAGTATCTACATCCATTCTTATAACTCTTGCATCTTTAAAGTACTTTTTTATTTCGTCTTCAACCCTTTGCGTTCCTGCTCCAAAAAATTTCACATATTTACTTTCACATTTTGGGCATTTACTAGGCTCTCTTTTAGTTTTACCACAATAATGACATACTAGAAAACCATTTTTATGATATGTCATAGAAATTTCACATTCATCACATTTAAAAACATATCCACAACTTCTACATGATACAAACGTTGAAAAACCTCTTCTATTTAAAAACAAAACTATTTGTTCTTTTTTCGCCAGCACTTCTTCGATGCTCTTAAATAGCTTCCTACTAAATAATGATCTATTACCTACCTTCAACTCTTCTCTCATATCAACAAGTTCCATTGTAGGCATAGGTTTACCATCGACTCTTTTAGTAATCTCAACTAAATCAATTTCACCTGAAATAGCTCTATAATAACTTTCAATAGTAGGTGTTGCTGAGCCTAAAACTAATTTAGCTCCCCTTTTATTTACAATATATTCAGCAACTTCTTTTGCTTGATATTTAGGATTTTGCTCTGACTTATATGTATTTTCATGTTCTTCATCTATTATAATAAGCCCTAAGTTTTTAGCAGGTAAAAACAGTGCGCTTCTTGCTCCTACAATTACTCTTGCTTTTCCTTCTTTAACTCTATGCCACTCATCAAATCTCTCTCCATCTGAAAGCTTACTATGAAACAACGCTACATCTTTGCCAAATCTTCCTTTAAATCTTTCTATCATCTGCGGTGTTAAAGCTATTTCTGGTACTAAGATTATAGCTGATCTATTATTTCTCAATTCCCATTGAACTAATCTCATATATATTTCTGTTTTTCCTGATCCCGTTACCCCTTTTAACAAAAAGATATTTTTATCAGAATTCAATATTTTTTCTATAGCATTATGTTGCTCATAAGTTAATTTTTTATCTTCATCTTTTATATATTCTCTTTCATTATACCTAAATACAACTTCTTCTACGGATTTTAAAATTCCTTTTTTTATCAAGTTGTTAAGTTTATATTGAGATATAGAAAAGTTCTTTATTAGTTCACTTTTAGAATATTTACCTGAATACTCTTTTAAAATATTTATAATTTCTTTATATCCATCTGGATTTTTTATATCATCTAAATCATCTTTAACTAATACTATAACATTTTTAACTTTATTTTTAGCACCTTTCATAATCCCTATAGGTATTAAAAGCCTAAAAGCATCTATATATTTACAAAGATATTTTTCCTTCAAAAAATAAATTAATTCAATGTCATCTGGGGTAATGATTGGTTCCTCTGTTTCAATAGATAGTAATTCTTTCACCTTGTATTCAAATTCTACTTCATCCTCTTTTTTTATACTTATTATAAACCCTTCTACTGGTTTATTTCTAAAGCCAAAAGGAACTTTTACAATCTGCCCTACACTAACCTTATCGTTAAGACTTTCAGGAATTTTATAAGTAAAAGGTCTATCAATTTCTACAGCTTCGCTATTTAATATTATTTCACCATAAAGAATCAAAAAATCACCCTCATATTACTAATATAATCCATATAATATTTATTTTTAATGACCCTTTCAATATAAAGAAAAGCGCAATTAGCGCTTTCCTAGAATCATATCAAATATATTTGTAGCTACCTGCTTTTTACTCATCTTATCAAGATTTATAACACTACCATCCTTAGACAGTATAGTCACTTTATTATCTTCACTTGCAAAACCAGTATCACTTGCAGTAATATCATTAGCTACAATAAAATCTAAATTCTTGTTTTTAAGCTTCTTTTCTGCATTATTTAAAACATTATTACTTTCTGCTGCAAAACCAACAAGAATTTGCTCTTTTTTTCTTTCTCCTAAAATTTTTAGGATATCACTATCTCTAGTAAGTGTTAACTGTAAGTCACCCTCACCTTTTTTTATCTTTTCATTACTATATTCTTTAGGTTTATAATCAGCTACTGCTGCTGACTTAATTACTATATCAGCAAAATCATAATACCTTAAAACTGCATCTTTCATTTCACTATTAGTTTTTACACTTATAAAATTAATATCTGCTATTCTAGGTATATTTGTCGGGCCAGATACTAATGTTACTTCAGCCCCTCGCTCTTTTGCCTCTTGTGCAATAGCATATCCCATCTTTCCTGTAGATTTATTTGTAATATATCTCACTGGATCAATAGGCGCTATAGTAGGTCCTGCAGTAACTAATACTTTTTTACCTAAAAGATCTTGTTCTTTTTCTTCAAGTTCTAACAATACTCTATCAACTATATCAGATACATTAGCTAATTTACCTTTTCCAAGATCTCCACAAGCTAATCTTCCACTAGCTGGTTCTATAAATTTATATCCGTAATTTTTCAATTTATTAATATTGTCTTGAACTATTTTATTTTCATACATTTTTGTATTCATAGCTGGCGCAAAAATAACTTTTGCTTCTGTTGCCATTATCGTTGTAGAAAGCATATCATCTGCTATACCATTAGCAACTTTACCAATAATATTTGCAGTGGCTGGTGCAATCAACATTATATCTGCCCACTGAGCTAAAGATATATGTTGAATCTCCCATGCCTTAGGTTCTGCAAACATATCGGTTATAACCATATTTTGGCTTAACGATTGAAACGCTAAAGGTGTAACGAATTCTTGTGCAGACTCAGTCATTATAACTTTAATTTCAACATCTTGTTTTCTCAAAGCACTTATTATGTCTAAAGCTTTATATACTGCAATTCCTCCAGTAACACCTATTACCACTCTCTTTTTGTCTCTCATGACTATTTTGTACCTTCTTCTACCTTATGGTAGCTAACTGAACCTTCATTAATTTCATTAATAGCTAATGTTAAAGGTTTTTTTGATTTATTTGTTGTTAATGGATTACTTCCATCTATAATTTGTCTTGCTCTTCTAGAAGAAACGATAACTAACGAATATCTATCTTCTACCTTTTTTAATAAGTCTACTATTGATGGATTAATCATAGAGTTGTTCATGAATTAAGCCCTCCTTAGAATCTAATATTGTATCTTTTATTCTATCCACTCTACATTTTTCAGCTGTAATAATTCCTTCTATTTTAGAAACTGCTACATCAACTATATCATTTACTACTGCATAATTATATTTTGATATATAATTTATTTCTTGATATGCAGATTTAAATCTTCTCATTAAAGATTCAGGTGTTTCACTGCCTCTTTTAATTATTCTTTGTTTTAATTCTTCCATTGATGGAGGAAGTATAAATATAAATACCCCTTCTTTAAAGTTCTCTTTAACTTTAAGTGCACCTTGAATATCTATTTCTAGAATTACATTTTTGCCACTATTAAGCATTTCTTCAACTTTTGACTTTGGTGTCCCATAATAATTTCCATATACTTCAGCATATTCTAGGAAATCTTTTTGTTCTACTCTTTTAATAAAATCTTCTTTTGTTATGAAGTGATAATTAACACCATCTACTTCACCAGCTCTAGGCTGTCTCGTAGTAGCTGAAACAGATATAAATAAATCATCATGTTTTTCTAATAACGCTTTACATATTGTACCTTTTCCAGCTCCTGATGGTCCTGATACCACTATTAATAATCCCTTATTATTAGTCATTATTCATCAACCTCATCTACAGTTTCATCTTTAGTTGATAATCTATGTGCAACAGTTTCTGGTTGAACTGCTGATAAAATTACATGATCACTATCAGTTATACAAACAGCTCTTGTTCTTCTTCCATAAGTTGCATCGATTAACATACCTCTGTCTCTAGCTTCTTGGATTATTCTTTTAATCGGTGCTGATTCTGGACTTACTATTGCTACAAGTCTATTTGCTGAAACAATATTTCCAAAACCAATGTTGATTAACTTAATTCCCATTGCTCTCCTCCTATTATTCTATATTTTGAACTTGTTCCCTTATCTTTTCGATAAGATTTTTTATATCAATGACTATATTAGTCATATGAATATCACTTGATTTAGATCCTATAGTATTAGTCTCTCTATTCATTTCTTGAATTATAAAATCTAATTTTCTTCCTATAGGTTCATTTAAGCTTAAAGTTTTTCTAATTTGGCTAATGTGACTTCCTAATCTTGTTATTTCTTCATCTACAGTTGCTTTATCTGCAAATATACATACTTCTGTGGCTAACCTATTTTGATCAATATCCGCACCACTTAAAAGTTCTGATAATCTTTCTTCTAATTTAACTTTATAAGCTTTTGGAACTGTATCAGCTACCTTTTCGATTTCTCTAACTAAATCTTCTATTACACTTACTTTATCTAATATATCTTCTTTTAATTTTTCCCCTTCAACAATTCTCATATTTATCATCATTTCAATTGAAGTTGAAATTAAAGGTTTTAATTCTTCGAATATCTCCTCTACCTTCTCTTCTTCTTGAACTACTGTTATAACTTCTGGGAATCTTGCAAGTTGCATTACTGATACATCATTTTTAAGTCCAAAATTTGTTTCTATTTCTCTTAAACAATTTAAGTAGTCTTCAGCAAGCTTTAAATCAACCTTTGGTGTTCCTTCATTTTGAGAATAATTTTTTAAGTTAATAAAAACATCAACTTTTCCTCTTGATAAAGAGGATGAAATCATCTTTCTCACTTCTTCTTCTAATGAAATTAAAGCTTTAGGCATTCTGATATTTATATCTAAATATCTATTATTGACACTTTTCATCTCAACAGTAAAAATACGTTTTTGTCCTTCTTCACTACTACTTCTACCGAAGCTAGTCATACTTTTTACCATAATTCATCCCTAACTTTCAATATTTATCTTATATACTTTTTTGACAATATAAACAGTTTATATTCTCAACTTACTAATGTCAACTTTTTGTTAACAAATTGTTCATAATTAAATTAAAAAAGTCTACCTCCTAAGAAGTAGACTTTCAAACGTCTATACTCTATTTAATTTTATAAGAATGCAATCTTTAAAATAAATACTACTAATAGTAAATACATAACCCAAGAAATCTTTGTCTTTTTCTCCTTGCTTTTAGCAAAGAAGATGTTATATATTAGGTTAATTACTACGTATGAAATTATTCCTAAAGTTAATCCATCACCTATACTATATGTTAATGGCATCGCAGCTATAGTTAAGAATGCTGGCACTCCTTCAGTAATATTTTCAAACTCTATTTCTTTAACAGCTTCAAGCATTAAGTATCCAACATAAATAAGCGCTGGTGCTGTAGCACATGACGGTATAGCTACAATTATTGGTGAGAAGAACATTGCAATAAGGAATAATATACCTACTGTTATTGATGTATATCCTGTTTTACCACCTTCCGCAACACCTGTTGCACTTTCAACATAAGTCGTAACTGTTGAAACTCCTAAGCAAGCTCCAGCAGTTGTTCCTATAGCATCAACCAAAAGCGCTCTTCCCGCATTAGGAACATTACCATCTTTATCTAACATTTTAGCCTTTGAACAAACTCCAACTAAAGTACCAACTGTATCAAAGAAATCTACGAATAAGAATGTACAAACTACAGTTATAAACATCTTTAAATTATCTGGATGGAACGCATGAGCTAAATCAATTTTTCCAGCTATTTCTCCTATACCTTCAAACTTAAACACTCCACTAGGCAGATAAATTCCTAAAGCTGCAGCTGCTTCTGTGTTTATTAAAGCATATCCCCATCCAATTAATGAAGAAATCAATATTCCCCAAAGAATAGATCCTCTAACACCTTTCTTATTTAAAACAGTTATTATAACTAATCCTATAAGCGTAATTATAACCGCTGGAGTAAATTCACCTAAAGCAACCATCGTAGCCTCATCTGAAACTACAAGCCCTGAATTAACTAATCCAATAAACGCTATAAATAATCCAATACCACCTGTAACAGCTAATTTCATATTTTTAGGAATAGCATTTACTACTGCTTCACGAACTTTAAATATTGATAATAATATAAATATGATACCTTCAATAAATACAGCTGTCAAAGCCACTTCCCATGAAATTCCCATTCCTAAGACAACAGAATAAGCAAAGTAAGCATTTAATCCCATACCTGAAGCTAATGCAAATGGTAAGTTAGCAAATAACCCCATCATTATGCAAGCAAGTGCAGCCGCTAAACAAGTTGCTGTAACTAATGCTCCAGCAGGCATACCAGTAGCTGATAGTATATTAGGATTAACTGCGATAATATATGCCATTGTCAAGAAAGTAGTTAACCCTGCAAGCATTTCTTTCTTAATATCAACATTCTTATTTGTTAATATCGGTAAAAGTTTTTCTTTTGTTGATAGTTTTTTCGTTGATAATTCCCCCATTTTCAACACTCCTTATAAATAATATGTAAATAAATTAAAGCTATGATAAGTTAATTAAGACGACTCACCATAGCTTAAAAATTCAAATCTATGCGTATAAATCAATAATAAAACATTTCTTTTCCAAAGAAACATTCGTGTTTGTTTATCCCAATCGAATCACCTTACGAATATTATTGTATCACTTTTAACTCTTTCGGTCAACTATTCCGAATGTTTTTTATATGTTTTAAATCAATTTTCGCACATATTATTTATTATGTAGTTTTTCCCTAACATTCTTTATTCAAACTGCTTTCTTATTTGTTCTAAATCTAACTCTGAATTTATTGATAAAAGAAGTTTTATTCTTGCTTTTTGACCTGGTAGTGTATCTCCGAATATTATCCCCAAATCTAGCAACATCTTTCCTCCCCCTTCGTACCCATAAGATTCATGAACTCTTCCTTCAAAGCATCGTGACACTATTACCACTGGAATATTATTCTCAATAGCTCTCTTTATTCCAGGAACCATTCTAGGTGGAACATTTCCTCTTCCTAAAGCTTCTATTACAATTCCACCATAACCTTTTTCAATAATAAAATCTATAAATGTAGAATCCATGTCTACTGCACATTTAATCAGCGCTACTTCTTTATCAATTTTGTTAACTTTGTATTTTGAAGTATTTATAGTATTTCTATAAAAGATAACCTTATTATTATCTACAATTCCAATTGGCCCAAAATTAGGAGTTCTAAATGCATTTAAAGCCATAGAATTTGCTTTTGTAACTTCTGCTGCTGAATTTAATTCTCCATTAAAGCAAACTAAAACTCCTCTTCCAATAGAATCATCAGATATAGCAGTACAAATTGATGTTGCTAAATTAAAAGGGCCATCGTATCCCAATTCTGAACTACTTCTCATAGCTCCAGTTATTACTATCGGTTTAGATGTATCTATTGTTAAATCTAAAAAATATGCTGTTTCTTCTAAAGTATCAGTTCCATGTGTAATAACTATCCCATCTATATCACTTCTATTTACTAATTCTGTTACGAAATTACTTAGTTCTAATATTGTCTCAAAAGTCATGTGAGGTGATGGCATACTAGAGAAAGTATATGATTCTATTTCTGCATAATTCTCTATTCCAGTCACCATAGACATTATTTCTTCCCCTGTTAAACTTGGAACAGCTGCCTTAATCCTTTCATCTACTTTCATAGATATTGTCCCACCATTAAAAATAACTGCTATCTTCTTCATTTTATCACTCCATCTCAATATAATTTATCCTATAACCTAAACAAACAAAAAGTGGCAAAGCCACTTTTTTATATAAGCAATAATTTAATTCAAAACTTAATTTAATAGCTCAAGATTATCAACAAATATTTCTTGAGTTTATTATACAACCCCACTCCATTTCTTTCAATAAATATATTTTAGCCACAATTCACTTTAATTAGTTCACCATAATCTAATCTATTTTTTATTTTATTATCATTTATAGGGTACATAGTAGATACATAAATATACTGGTTCATTTCGTCCACCTCCACTCCTAACAACAAATAATTATACATTTTCTTTACAAACTGAATAGAAGTAGTTCCCTCCTCACTTTTGTAAAGTCCGATATAATCCGGTTCTTCCAGTATAACTTTCATAAACTCAAATATATTTTTCTTTATATTCTTGTCTAATTGTTTACCATGTCTTTTAATAATATGCTTTAGCACTCCAGGGCAGGCATATATCGCTCCAGTAAACTCTATACCTAACTCATCTGCAACACTCCGCCTCAAATAACCCACTCTTTTATAGGTACAAAATCTGCTATTCATATTATCCCTCTTTACTATAATATATTAAGCACATATTACTTGCTTAATATATTATATTCTACATTCCCTATATATTTCACACTTAATATATATAATTATAAAGTTAACTAAAATTTAAAAGCACCTATCTAAAAAGATAGGTGCCAAATATTGTTATAAAATTATACAGATCAATCCGCCATTACCTTCATTAATTATTTTTTGAAGTGTTTTTTGGATCTTAACTTGAACATCTTCTGGCATCTTATAAAGTTTATTTTGTAAGCCTTCTTTAACTAATACTTCTAATGACTTTCCAAACATATTACTTTGCCATAAAGATTCTGGATCACTATCAAATTTTTCCATTAAGGCTTTAACTAATTCTTCACTTTCTTTTTCTGATCCCATTATTGGACTTATTTCAGTCTTTATATCAGCCTTTATAAAATGTAGTGATGGTGCACTAGCTTTAAGTTTAACTCCATATTTACTTCCTTGAGTTATCATTTCAGGTTTTTCAAATTTCATTTCTGATAATTGTGGTGCAACTAATCCGTAACCTGTTTCTCTAACATCATAAAGAGCATCTTTGATTTTATCATACTCTTTTTTTGCTACATTAAGCTCTTTAATTAAAGATATTAAATCACTCTCACAGCTAACCTCAACTCCACAATCTTCACTTAACACCTTATAAAAAATACTTTCACTTGGCTTTAATAATATTTTTGCAGTACCCTCTCCAAGTTTAATCTCACTTAATTCTGAAGCATTGGCATTTTCATCTTCTTTAAATGAGTTAAATGAAGGTTTTATGTCTTTTATCTTTTCTACATCGTCACACATTCCCTTTACTATTTTAAAGAATTCTTTCTTTAACCAATGTTCTGGATCAAGCTTTTCTACCCATGTAGGCATATCTATGTTTATTTCTTTTACTGGGAACTCTTTAAGTACATGTACAAATAAATTTTCAATATCTTTTTCAGTCATATTATAAACATCCATCACTTGAACTGTAACATCATATTTAGCTTCCATTTGTTTCTTCAATGATTCAGTCTCTGGTGAATTTATGTTCTTTGTATTAAGTACAACTACGAAAGGTTTTTTTATTGATTTCAATTCATCTATTACCCTTTCTTCTGCTTCTAAGTACTCAGATCTCTCTAAACCAGTTATACTACCATCAGTAGTTACAACTAAACCTATAGTAGAATGATCTGTAATAACCTTTCTTGTTCCAATTTCTGCTGCATCTTCAAAAGGTATCTCATAATCATACCATGGTGTATTTACCATCTTAGGTTCATCTTCTTCTAAATACCCTAATGCTCCCTTTACAATATAACCTACACAATCAACTAATCTTACCTTAAAACTAATATCGTCATCCACAGTAATTTCTACAGCCTCATTTGGTACAAATTTTGGTTCTGTAGTATGAATAGTTTTTCCTGATCCACTTTGTGGCAATTCATCTTTTGCTCTCTCTTTCTTAAAAGAATTTTCAATTTTGGGTATAACCATTAGGTCCATAAACTTTTTAATAAAAGTAGATTTACCTGTTCTAACAGGTCCAACTACTCCTACATATATGTCCCCTTGAGTTCTTTCTGCTATATCTCTGTATATGTTGAAACCCTCCACTAATTTTCCCTCCTATATATTTTTAACAATATATATATATTCTCATGCTAGAAAAAGTATACTGGTTTTTCTGCTTATAATTATTTCAAATCAAAAAATTTAATTCTTTCTTTTGCAACACTTTGTTTATGTATAGTATATATAAATACAAAAAATGCACGTATATTTATATACGTGCATCAAACTATTAATAAACTTCAGACTTTTTGTCTCTTTTTAAAAGTTCATCTACTACATCTTTAGCTTTTCTATTTTCAAATAAAACTCTATATAATCCATCTGTAATCGGCATCTCAACATCTAGCTGTTCTTTTAATTTATAGAATGCATTACACGCAGTAATACCTTCTACTACCATACCTACTTCTTTTACAGCATCATCTTTGCTCATACCTTTTCCTATTAAAATACCAGCTTTTCTATTTCTAGAGTGCATACTAGTACAAGTAACTATAAGGTCACCCATTCCAGTAAGGCCTAAAAATGTTTCAATATTTCCACCTAACTTTGTACCAATTCTAACTATTTCAGCCATTCCTCTAGTCATTAAAGCAGCTTTTGTATTATCACCATATCCTAATCCATCACAAACTCCGGCAGCTAATGCGATAATATTCTTTACAGCTCCACCAATTTCTACCCCAACTAAATCACTATTAGTATAAACTCTAAATTCTTTAGTCATAAATAAATCTTGAACTTCTTCTGCCACTTTCATATTTTTAGAAGATGTTACAACAGTAGTTGGTATATTGAAAGCAACTTCTTCTGCATGACTTGGACCAGATAAAACAACTACAGGATTATCTATTTCATCATTAATAACTTCTACTAAAGTTTTATTAGTACCTTCTTCTATTCCTTTTGCTATGCATATAACCGGTATATCAGAAGATATTTTTCCTTTTAAAGTTTTAGCTCCTATTCGTATAATCTGAGATGGTAATGCTAAAACAACATATTCTGCTCCTTCTAAAGCTTTATCTACATCATTATAAGCTGTGACATTCTTAGGCACTTCTAATCCTTTTATATACCTATCATTTTTTCTATTTATATTAATATCGTTAACCACAGATATATCTCTATCATATATAGATACATCATTTCCTTTGTTACCTAATAATATAGCTAGTGATGTACCAAAACTCCCACCACCTACAAAAGTCACTTTACTCATATAGATTATTCCTTTCTTTCTCTATACTCTATTTGAATTCCTGTACCACTAAAATCGAAACTATCTCTTAATTGATTTTCTAAATATCTTTCATAAGAGAAATGTCTCGCATTTGTATCATTAACAAAGAATACAAACTTTGGTGGTTTTGTAGCAACTTGTGTTGCATAATAAATCTTAAGTCTTTTTAATGCTACTACTGGTGGCTCTTTCATTAATATTGCTTTACTAATTACATCATTTAATACACCAGTCCCAACTCTCTTACTGTAATTATCATAACATTCTTTAGCTACTTCTAAAACTTTATGCGCTCTTTGCCCTGTTAATGCAGATATAAATAGATACTTAGCATAACTTATAAATTTTAAATTTGATTGTAAGTCTTTCTTATATACATCCATAGTCTTACCATCTTTTTCAATAAGATCCCACTTATTTACAACTACCATTATAGCTTTGTTTAACTCATGAGCAAATCCTATTATCTTTTCATCTTGGTCTGTAACACCTTCTGTAGCATCTATCATAAGTATACATACATCAGCTCTTTCAATTGCTGTAAGAGTTCTTATAACTGAATATCTTTCAATCTCTTCTTTTACCTTACTTTTTCTTCTAAGACCAGCAGTATCTATTAAAGTAAACTTTCCAAAATCAGTTTCTATTTTACTATCTATTGCATCTCTTGTAGTTCCAGCTATCTCAGAAACTATTAGTCTATCCTCACCTAATAATCTATTTATTAATGAAGACTTACCTACATTAGGCTTACCTATCATAGCTATTTTTATATCTTCTTCTTCTTCATCTGCTTCACCTATTGAATCAAAGTGACTTACAACCATATCAAGCATATCTCCAAGTCCTTTTCCTTGACCTGCAGATATAGCTACTGGATCACCTATCCCTAAGTTATAAAATTCCCAAGCATTTTCTTCATCTTTTAAGTTATCTATCTTGTTAACAACTAATACAACTGGTTTCTTAGACTTTCTAAGCATAGTTGCAACTTCATTATCAGCCGCTGTTAATCCTTCTTTACCATCAACAACAAACATTATAACATCAGCTGTTTCTATAGCAATATTCGCTTGTCTTCTCATTTGTTTTACAATAATATCTTGATTTTCTGGCTCAATCCCACCTGTATCTATCATTGTAAATACATGATTTAACCACTCTGCTTCTGCATAAACTCTATCTCTAGTTACTCCTGGAGTATCTTGTACAATAGAGATTCTTTTCCCTGCTAATTTATTAAATAATGTTGATTTTCCTACATTTGGTCTTCCAACTATAGCTACTATTGGTTTTCCCATTATTTTTCCTCCTGACATACATCGTTTATAATATCTATTAAGTCTTCTCCTGTGTGGTCAGCAACAAGAACCTTAACTCCTAATTCTTTTTCTATATCCTCTACTCTCACATCATCTAGCATTATATAATCAGCAGGCGCTAACTCATATCCTTTTCTGAACATATTACTAGACATAATTAAATATTCACTTTTAATTCTACCCTTTAATTGACTTATTATATCTTTACCAGTTAAAAGACCTGTAACTGTTATAGATTCACCATAAAAATGATTTATTATTTCAAATACATCAATTTTTATATTTTCATTAGCTTTCATTATCTTCTTAGCACCATTCATAACTTCATTAAATGCAAGTTTTCCAGTAGCTATAGTAAATGTACCGCTAATATCTTTTCTTAGATTTTGCACTCCATAATTAATTGCTTCTCTAAAGCATCTAATCATTCCAACTCCATCTTCAATTTGTTCATACCCTTTATAAAATTCCTCTTCAGGTACATCTATTCCTGATACAATATAAAATTCATCAGACATTCTTATAAAAGGATCTCCAATTTCATTCATAAATTTTTCTTGGAATTTCATAACCATTTCTAATTCTTCTCTGGCTAATTCTTTATCAAATGTTTTTACCTTCACTAGTCCATCTCTAAACTTAGTAACGCCTATTGGTACTACTGCAACATTAGCTACTGATGGATACAGGCTATATAAATCATTTATAGTTTTCTTTAGCTCTTCCTTATTATTTACTTCTGGAATAAGAACTATTTGGCAATGCATTTCAATACCCGCATCTGCTAACTTTTTCATTCTATCATATACTTGCCCTGCAAATCTATTACCAAGCATCTTAACTCTTAACTCTGGATTTGTAGTATGTACAGAAATATTTATAGGACTAATCCTATATCTAATAATTCTATCGATGTCTTCATCTTTCATATTTGTTAGTGTTACAAAATTTCCTTGAAGAAAAGATAGTCTTGAATCATCATCTTTAAAGTATAAGGTTTCTCTCATTCCTTTAGGATTCTGATCTATAAAGCAAAACATGCACTTATTACTACACCTTTTTGCTTTATCCATTATTCCGCCGCCAAATTCTAATCCAAGTTCTTCGCCGTAATCCTTCTCGATTTCGTATTCCCAAACTTCTCCATTAGACTTCTCCATTTCTAAAACTAACTCTTCATCTGCTGTTAAAAATCTATAATCAATAATGTCTGTTATTTTTTCTCCATTTACTGATAATAAAATATCATTAACTTCGATGCCAACCTCTTCAGCAATACTATAAGGTATTACATTTGTTACTACATTCCTCATAACGTCACTCCTATAATAACCTATCATCTCTATGATATATTAACCTAATAATTATCTTCAGTCAACAAAAGAGATTATTCTAAGCCACATTTTCACAATAAAATAAAGAATATGAGAAGTTCTCATATTCTTTATTATTACTCATTTAAATCTACATAATCACCTTTTTTAGAAAAAATTATCCACTCGCAAATATTTGTTACGTGATCCCCAACTCTTTCTAGGTATTTTGATGCAAATAAAATTTGTGCTCCTCTATTTATCATAGTTTCATCTTTAGCCATCTTCTTTAACATTTCATTGAATAGCCCACGATACAATATATCAACTTTATCATCCATTTTACATATCTCATAAGCTTCTTCAACATTTCCATCCACAAATGCTTCAATTGATTTTCCAATCATTTTAATTAGAATATCAACCATCTCCCATATTGAATCACACTCTTCACCTATTGGTTCTAACTCAACCCTTTTAGTTATTTTACATATGTCTACTGCATAATCTCCCATTCTTTCTAAATCTGTAACAATTTTAGATGTCGTAAAAATTTTTCTTAAATCTGTAGCAACAGGAGATTCCATAGCCATAAACTTCAAACATTGCTCTTCAATTTTTTTATTTAGTTCATCTACCTTATCATCATTTTTCATTACATTTTCTACAAGATCCATATCTCTATTTTTAAAAGCTTCAATACTATCATATAATTGTTTTTCTACCAAACTTCCCATTTCTGCCAATTCAGAAATTAGTACTTTCATTCTATTATCTAGAACAGTTCTTGTCATAATCTCACTCCCTTTTAAATTTTAGCCGAATCTTCCTGATATATAATCCTCTGTTCTCTTATCTTGTGGTCTATAAAAAATATCTTCTGTTTTTCCATATTCTATAAGTTCACCGGATAAAAAGAATGCAGTTTTATCTGCAATTCTTCCTGCTTGTTGCATGTTATGTGTAACTATAACAACGGTATAATCTTTTTTTAGTTGATCCATTAGCTCTTCCATTTTATTTGTAGATATAGGGTCTAGAGCCGATGTGGGTTCATCCATTAATATTATTTCAGGTGATACTGCAATAGTTCTTGCAATACAAAGTCTTTGTTGTTGCCCACCTGATAAACCTAAAGCACTTTTTTTGAGTCTATCCTTAACTTCATCCCATAATGCAGCACCTTTTAAACTTTTTTCAACTATTTGGTCTAAAGTCTTTTTATCTTTAACCCCATGAACTCTCGGACCATATGCTATATTGTCATATATAGACATTGGAAATGGGTTCGGCTTTTGAAATACCATTCCTACTTTCTTTCTTAAATCTATTTCATCAAAATCTTTATATATATCTTTACCATCAACTAGAATTTCACCATCTATCTTCACTCCTGCAATAAGATCATTCATTCTATTTAAAGTTCTTAAAAAAGTCGATTTACCACATCCTGATGGTCCTATTAATGCTGTAACCTTGTTTTTTTCTATATCTATATTAATATTCTTCAGAGCTTGATTATCTCCATAAAACAAATCTAAATTTTTCACCTGAATTTCAGGCGTTATTATATTTGACATACTTACACCTCTTAAAATTGTATAATACTCACTATTTAAATTTAATTAATACTCGGCCTTATTTAATTTCTTGCTTATTAACTTAGCTATAATATTTAATATTAAAATCATTACTATCAAAACTATTCCAGCAGCAGCTGCAGATGCAATATCACCTTTTTCTTTTGTTTCTAAAAAGGCATGAACCGTCAATGTTCTTCCGCTAGACATAATACTCTTCGGTATTTTATATACTGTACCTGCTGTTAAAAATAACGCAGCCGACTCTCCTATTACACGTCCCATTGATAATATTACTCCTGAAAGTATTCCTGGTGTTGCACTTGGGAGAATAACTTTATACAAAGTTTGAAACTTAGTAGCTCCAAGTCCTAAAGAAGCCTCTCTATATGATGATGGAACAACTTTCAATGCCTCCTCTGTAGTACGTATTATTACAGGTAATATAATTATAGATAAAGTCAATGAACCTGCAATAAGTGAATATCCAAAATTTAATGCAGCCACAAAAAATGCTGCTCCGAATAATCCATATACTATAGAGGGTATCCCTGCCAAAGCTTCTGTTGAGTACCTTATAATCTTTACCATCTTTCCTTGCTTAGCATATTCTTGTAAATATACCGCAGAAAGAACTCCTATAGGTGTAGCTATTGCAAGTGATAAAGCAACTGTATACAACGTAGATATAATAAATGGTTTTATTCCTCCACCACCAGAAGGTTTATATTCACTAAATAAATAATTAAAATTAATTATTTTATATCCTTTTATAAATATAAATCCAAGTATGAAAACTAATATGCTAACAGTTATTACAGCTGATAAATATAATAATACTTTTAAAATACTCTCTTTGAATTTTCTCATTTTTATTTACCTTCCTTACTAGAAAGTTTTGAAATAACTAAATTTAATATTAAAATAAATGCAAACAACACGACCCCAGTTGCAAATAATAATTCTTGATGTGCTTGTGATGCATATCCCATTTCCAACGCTATATTACTAGTAAGTGGTCTTACCTTATCAAAAATAGATGTTGGTATTTGTACTGAATTACCTGCCACTAAAATTATAGCCATCGTCTCTCCAATAGCTCTTCCACTTCCAAGAACTATTGCTGCTAATATACCTGACTTTGCTGCAGGCACAACCACTTTAAAAGTTGTCTCTATATGTGAAGCTCCTAATGCTAACGAACCCTCTTTATAACTTTTAGGAACTGCTTTTATCGCAGTGGTTGAAACTGAAATTATTGTTGGTAACATCATTACAGCTAGTACAATAATTACTGCAAATAAACTTTGTCCTTGCGCTAAATTAAAAGTTCTTTGTATCCATGGAACAATTATTGCCAAACCAAATAATCCATATAACACAGATGGTATTCCAGCTAAAAGTTCAACTGCTGGAATCATAAATTTTGATACTCCTTTTGGTGCAACTTCAGCTATAAATATAGCTGTTAGTAATCCAATTGGAACCCCTATAATTAAAGCTCCTACAGTACCATATATTGAAGCAATTATCATCGGTAATATACCGTATTTAGGCACTTCTGATGTAGGGTACCAATCAGTACCAAATATAAATTCTATAAAAGATTTATCTCCTGTAACAAAAGGCTTTAATCCCTTCATAAATACGAATCCTATAATTAAAATTAAACTTACCACTGCAACAAGTGCACATATTAAGAATATCACTCTAGTAATCTTATCAACAATATATTTACTCGTATTACTCTTTATATTTCCCTCTACCATTTTAGTCCTCCTAATGGTAATAAATATCCTTGATTTTATGTAGTAAAAACGCCTCAAGCATTGAGGCATTCTTACTCAAATATTAATTATTATTCTAAAGTTATTAATTTGTTATCTTTAACAATTTGTTGACCTTCTGAACTTAAAACATATTCAATTAAAGCTGCTCCAGCTTCAGTTAAAGTATCTTTCTTAGTTACTAATAAGAAAGGTCTTGATAACTTATATTCTCCTGCCTTTACGTTATCTGGTGTTGCTTCAACATCATTTACTTTTAAAGCATTTACACTATCATCTATATATTCAAAAGAAGCAAATCCTATTGCATTTTCATTCCCTGCAACTGTAGTTTTAACAGCTCCACTTCCATCTGCAATTGAAGCATCTTTTATTAATTCCTCTGATTTATAACCAACTATTTCTTGGAAGGCATCTCTTGTTCCTGAGCCTTCTTCTCTACTTATAACAACTATTGGAGAATCAGATCCGCCTAACTCTTTCCAGTTAGTTATTGTTCCTGTATAAATTCCTTTAATTTGTTCTAAAGTTATGTTTTCTACTTTATTTGATGGATTTACTAGCAATGCAATACCATCATGAGCAATTACTGTTCCATCCACTTGTGAAGCTTCTTCACTCTTTAATTCTCTTGAAGACATTCCAATTTCTGAAACACCATTTATAACATCTTTAATCCCTGCACCTGAACCATTTTCTTGAACTTCTAATGTTATGCCTTCATTTGCAGCTTCATATCTTTCTTGAACTTTTAACATTAATGGCCCAACAGAAGTAGATCCCGAAATTGAAATAGTTGTTTGAGTTTCCGTTCCAGCATCTCCGCTTTGTCCATTATTTCCTCCACAACCTGTTAAAGTTGCTCCCATCATCATTACTACTAAAGCACCTACCATCAATTTTAACTTTTTACTCTTCATAAATTTTCCTCCAAATCCACTTCATTTAATTTGTTCGATTTATCAATTTATTACCTTACAATAACAATAATAATATCTTAACGTTAAAGGAATATTATGCTATTGTTAAAGAGTATTATAAGAATGTTAAGTTGCTGTTAATTGTAATAATATAAAAAAAATTAAAAGAGTTTATTGGCGTGTAAAGCCATAAACTCTTTTAATTATTTTCTAATTTTAACTATAAACTTTGTACCTTCTCCTAATTCTGAATAAACATCTACTTCGCCATTAAATAGTTTTACAATATGTTTTACAATAGCGAGCCCTAATCCAGTACCTTTACTGGATCTTGATTTATCAACTCTGTAAAATCTTTCGAATATTCTCGGTAAGTCTTCCTTTGGTATACCAACCCCATTATCTTCTACTTCCATTATAAGATAATTATTCTTTTCTAAAAGCTTAACTTTTACCTTCCCATTCTCTTTTGAATATTTCACTGCATTATCAATAAGATTCATACTTAACTGATAGAATTTATCTCTATTCCCACTTAAGTCCCCATTATATTCATCAACTAACTTAACTTCTATGCCTTTAGAGCTAGCTTCAGTACTTATTACATCTATAACCTCTTGTACTACATCCATCGGCTTAAATTTTTCCATTCTAGTTACTTTCATATTTTCAATATTAGATAAAATTAATATATCATTAATTAGTCTACTTAATCTATCAGCTTCTTTATTTATAATATCTAAAAATTTCTTTCTAGTTTTATTATCATCAACATACTTTAAAGTTTCTGAAAAACCTTTTATAGATGTTAATGGAGTTTTTAGTTCATGAGAAACATTTGCTACAAATTGACTTCTCATGTTCTCTAATCTTTTTATATCTGTTATATCAGCCAAAGTTATAACTATACCTATAGTATTTACATTACCATTAATTATAGGAGCTTTTTTCACCTTTAACTCTCTTTGAACTGGATGAAATAATTTTATTTCTTTAGAGTCAATCTCTGGAATATCTTTAACAAATTGCAACAAATCATAATCTATAATACACTCTTCAATTTTCTCTCCTATTATTTCTCCTTTTAATCCAAATAAATTTTTTGCATAGTTATTTATAAGCATTATCTTTCCATAGTTATCAATTGCGATAACTCCACTATCCATACTTTCTAATATTGCTTCTAATTTGTTTTGTTTATCGTAAGAATCATTAATCTTAATCTGTAATTCATCTGCCATTTTGTTAAAACTTCTTGCTAAAGATCCAATTTCATCATCATTATATACCTTAGCTCTATTGTATAAGTCTCCATTCAAAATCTTAGCAGTAGCCTCTTCTAATTCCTTTATTGGGTATATTATAATCTTTGTTAATTTAACAGATAACCATAAAGCTAAAATAGCTACTATAATTATAATAAATATATAATATTTATAAGTTCCTGATAAAAATACCATTATTGCACTTGTTGGCACAGAACTTCTAACTACAGTATTTTCATCTATTTTGGTCGCGTAATATACTAGATTAACTGTAGAGGTACTACTATACCTTACGCTTGAACCCTCATTATTAATAAAAGCCTGATGAATCTCTTCTCTATCAATATGATTATCAGAAAGTGATCCCTTACTTTCTGAGTCATACAAAACATTACCTTGTCTATCTATTATAGTAAATCTAACTTGATTATTATCTATTCTAAATTTACTGAAATCAACATCATTCTCTTTAATTTCTTTAATAAATAACTCATTATATACAGATAAAATACCCTTAGTTCTATCTATCTCTTGTATATTTATTAATTCTTTAAATGCTAAACATACTAATACTAGAGAAAATATTACAGTTGCAAGAGATGAGATTATAATTCTCTTTTTCATATATTATAGATCTGGGTTAAATCTATACCCTACTCCTCTTATAGTCTCAATAAATTTAGGGTTTTTATCATCATCTTCTATTTTCTTTCTTAAATATCTAATATGAACATCTACTGTTCTAGTTTCCCCTATATATTCATAACCCCAAATCTTATCTAAAAGCATTTCTCTTCTTAAAATTTTACCTCTATTTTTAATTAACATTTCTAATAATTCAAACTCTTTTAATGTTAAATCTATTTTTTTACCCTTTATTCTTATTTCCCTTTTTTCAAAATTTGCAGATAAATCCCCGAACACCATAATATCGCTTTGTTCTTCTTTAGCACCTACTCTTCTTAATACAGCCTTTACTCTTGCCAAAAGTTCTCTTACTGAAAACGGCTTTGTTATATAATCATCCGCCCCTAACTCTAGTCCTAAAATTTTATCAAACTCTTCACTTTTAGCAGTAAGCATAATAATTGATATATTTTTCACTTCACTCTTTGTTCTTATCTCTTTACATACATCATACCCATCTTTTCCTGGAATCATCAAATCTAAAAGTATTAAATTAGGTCTTTCATTTATAGCTAAATTAACTGCATCTATTCCATTATTACATGTTATTACATCATACCCTGAAGATAACAAGTTATATTTTATAAGTTCTACAATATGTTCTTCATCATCTACTACTAATATTTTTTCATTAGCCATTAAGTATTCCCCCTGAACTTTTATTATTTCTTGTAAGCAAAAGTAAATAACCTTCCATACGTTCCAACACTTTTTCTATAAGAAAATAATTTTATGTCTTTTTCACAATAAGTACACAGATTAATTGTATAAATATTATCTTCTTTAATATTTATATTTCTTAAATCTTCTAAGATACAACGCTCCATACTAAGATTTCTACCTTTAAATAGCTCATTTTCATTTATTTTAGTCTTATTTAAAAAGCTTTCTTTTAACTCTTCAGATACCTCATAACAGCACTGTCTTATATGAGGTCCAATATAAACTTTAATATTCTCTATTTTAACATCATATTCTTGAATCATTTTTTCAATAGTCTTTTTTGTTATCGAGTTAAAAGTTCCCTTCCAACCACTATGAATCGCAGCTATGACACCTTCTCTTTCATCTACTAAAATTACTGGAACACAATCTGCTGTAAAGGCTCCAATAATAACTTTTTCTTCTTTTGTTATTATAGAATCCCCTTCATACTCTCTAAATTCTTCTGCATCACCTTCAAATACAAATACATTATCACTATGTATTTGATGAAGATACACAACTTCATTGACATTAAAATCTTCCTTTAATGAATTTATATTTTTTTGCCCTTCTTCAGTATTTCTATTAAAACTTCTAGAATCCTTAGCTGTTGAAAATACAACATCAACCTTCTCCCCTTCAATAACTAAAAAATCCTTAAAAACTTTTAAATTATTTATATTTATTTTTTTCATAAAAATCCTCACTTTTAATATACTTGTGCATATTTTAACATTTTTTATATTTGTTTTCTATTCAATTATATATTTTTTACTTAATTTTAACTTTAAGTAAAAATGATAATAT
>OLNJ01000393.1_pt1 | contig 38663 bp, 48 predicted proteins | sample 1672191 | NCBI WGS metagenome assembly OLNJ01 (sample SAMEA3136657, study PRJEB25190) | human gut metagenome | biome: human gut; feature: human-associated habitat; material: faeces | place: Austria | collected 2013
TTATTATATAATATATTAATACTTTTTTCAGTATTATCAGATATTGTAGAAAAATCTATAAAACTATCATTAAATATATTATTGATTAATTGAAGATTAGTTATAGCACTTCCTATTACAACTCTTCCAGTTATCTTATTATTTTCAATAAGAATATTATTATAAGCAAGTTCGCTTAATATAATAGCTAAACCTTCAAAAGTATTAGAATTATTCTCTATTGTATTATTTCTAATAATTACATCAGATTCTCTAACTGTAATTCCATACCATTTACCAGATTCTAATAATGTAGTTGTACCTATATTATTTTCTATAATACCTTTATTATTACCATGAAGATCATACATTCCTGCATATATTACAGGTTGAATACCATTTAATTCAGTATAGGTATTGTAACTATAAGATGCTGTATTGTCATGAATATGTATAAATGAAGTATAATCTCTCGAATCTCCAGCATAACAATGTCTACAATCATAAACATTATTATTATATATTTCTATATTTCTACCACTTGCTCCAATACCATAACCATTCATATTAACTATTCTATCTATATCAAAAAATTTAGATAGAACACAATCATGAACTTTAGTATAATAACAATCATCTATATAGATACCTGCTAAATTACCTAAACCATCTGCTTTTATATTATATATTTCTGAATTCATACACTTTATTAATCTAATACCTCTTTGACCATGAGAACTATTAAATTCTAAAGTTAAATCGAATATTTTAATATTATCAAGAGGTTTATAAACTTCTATATTAGTTATAACATTTGAATTATATGGAACATCTAATGTAATATCATTTCCATTTTTATCTAATACAACAGCATATATACCATTATGATAACCTAAATTAAGTCTATTTGCATTATCTCTTAATTGAATATAATCACCAATTTGAATATCAGAAGCTATGGTTCCTAAAGATACTATATTACTATTTATAGTAGTTTCTAAGTTTAATCCATAATATATTGCTACTTCTGGAGATACTTCAATTATATTACTAAGATGTTTAGTATTAATAGATTGTATAGTAGCACCATTACCATTAATAGTAATATTTGATGCATTAATATTAATATCTACAGATGATGTATAAACTTTATCTTTTTCAAGAATAATCGTTTGCCCATCTCTTAATTCAAAATAAGAAAAAAATGTTCCTAAATCATCTACTTTTATTCTACTAAGATCTATAATATTATTTAATAAACTTCCTTTAAGATAACCATTCTTTAAACTACCACCAGCAAAATCCAAAGTACATCCTGTTGGAATAGTAAGTACTGCATTACCTAAATCAATGTCATTTACTATCTTATAAATCACATTAGATTTATTAAACTTAGATTGTTGAGTAGCTTGTATATTAGGATATACAACTCCAGAGGTAATACTTTCTGGAGTAGAATTACTATCTGTAGCAGTAACAGAGAAAGACTGTATGCTACTAGCATCCATTAGTGCTTTAGTAGTAACTACTCCTGTAGAAGAATCTATATTAAAATAGTCTCCACCTGTAGCTAAACTATAGGTATAAGGAGTAGTTCCTCCACTAGCTACTGCTGTAGCTACAGTACTCCCAGCAGAATATGATGCAACTACTGCTGTTTTATTTATTGTTATATTTAATGCCATATCATTTAATTTGGTTACAAATATACTAAAAATTTCTCATATGTGCAAATAGGAAGGACACTTGAAGTGCCCTCCCATTATATGTTAAGCTAATGCACTACCATCAAGATTAGTCCACGCAGTACTGTTATTATAATTATCTATGTTATTATAGTAGGGGCTATTTCACCTATAACATAATCTTTTCTATTCATAGATGTTAAATTAATAACATCAACATTAGATATTTGAATAGGATTAGAAGTTTTATTATATGGAACTACAAATATATTAGCATCAGTACTTCCTACATTTTGATTTACTTTAGTTACTATAAAATAATAACCTGATTCATAAGCTGTACCTATTTCTGTACCAACTCCTATTCCACCATCAGTATAAATTTGAAAACTCATGTTACCTGCATTTTTATAAAAAGAAATATAAATCAAATCATTTAATTTACCTTTTATATATCCTAATGATTGATAACTTGCAGTAGGGATAAATGCACTTTTAACATTAGGTTGATGAATAGTCCCATCTGTTATATTTTCAGTAGTAATTTTTTGATAAGTAGCTATTGCATCAGAAGGTTGTCTATAAACAACACTTTGAATAGGAATACTTACACAACATTGAGAAAAAGCAGTTATAGGTAAATCTGCGAGTCTCACTCTCGGAGATGTTCTATGTATTACTCCTTTTAACACTACATCGCCCATATTATATAAATCATAATCTAAAAGAGTAAGTTCTTTTAGATTTATTCTATAAGTAGAAGATGGAGTTGCTTGTATATAACCTCCACTATTTTGAAGTATTCTAACAACAGAACTATAATCCGTTCCTGTTATATTAAAATCTCCATGCATAGCTTCCCAATAATTACCTATTAAATCAAGATTTCCCGGATTTGCTAATGTAATATTAGAAGTTCCACTACCCTCAAGTAAGTTAGCACATATTTTAATATATCCAAATATATTAGACATATCAAATACAGTTACACTGTGCTCAAGAATATTATTTTCAATAGTAATTAAACCTGAACCCTTTCTTCCACTATATGTTTTAAAATAAAATATAGTACCACATTTATCAATAGAATTTCTTCTAATATCTAAATTATAAAACTGAGTTTCATTATTAATAGAACTTGAATCTAATTCTAATACTCTATAAAAATTACTAATAGTACATCCTATAATACTTCCTGGTCTTGAAGGACCTCCATAGTAGGACTACTAATTAATATAGTATTTGCACCAGTCCATTCAGAATTATTATTACTTATTCCCCAAGGAGCTGTGAATCTAATATTTTCAAGATTAAATTTAATTAATTTTGCAGTATCTCCAAAACCATTTAAAGTAAAAGCAGTTATACCTCCTTTTACATAAATAGTAGAAGTTATACTTTGATTAGGGTTTCCAGCTGCTTCAGTAAACAATATTTTTCCAGCTACTCTATCTCCTTTCATATTCAAGTCCATATTAGTAACAACAGGAGTTTCTAAATAGAACTTACCATGTATTCCAAGATAAATGCCAAAAAAATATTGAGACCAATCAAGAGCTTTTTGAATAGCAGGACCACAATCTGTTCCAGTAGTTCCATTAAAATCAGGTTTAGCACCAAACCATCTAATATCTAATTCTTCTAATATAAATCCTCCTGTAGTATTTAGATTTTCTTTAAATATATAAGAATTACTAGTATTTACTATAGTAGTATTACTCCCCACAATAGTACCATTATTGAAACTACCTCCCTGAAAATCAAGAATAGAACCAGTAGCAATAGTTAATGTTCCACCACCTAAATCTATATCTCCAACTATTTTATATACTACATTACTGTAACTAAATACATTATTAAGAGTAGTAATATCTACAGTCCTTTTAACATACTTAACTTTAGTAAATAAGCTGCCATCTTCATTTACCCAATCATAACCATTCCAAGTTAAATAACTATTATTAACAGTAGTATAAACTACATAACCTCTATCATCTATTGTCATTTGATCTGTCAGAGTATTTAAAGCATCAGAAGAAGTAACACTTCTTACTAAAGCTCTATTACCATCAGCAGTTCTAAATACACTAGAAAAAGAATCCCAAAATACAGGACATTTATAGCTATTATCTAATACATATTGACTAAATCCAACTTTATCAGCAGTAAGAGATGTAGGTAAATCAGCAAGCATATTAGCTGAAAACATTTCTTTACTTGGAAAAGTAACACTTGAAGGTATAGCTGTAACATCTATAACTGACTTAGTTATAGCAGATAATGTAGACCATTTACCTCCATACATACCAGCAATTCCTGGATTTTCACTAACAGGAGCTTCAACTACAATGAATTTAGTTTTAGAAGTTAAGAATATATTAACCGAAGTATTACCTCCTAAAGGATTACTGATTAAATCACCACCAATAGCAAAATAGATATTAAAATTATCAGCATCTTCTGCATAGTTAATATAAGAAAATACAGGAGTATTTCTATAACTTGCATATCTTAAAGTATTATCTTGAGCAGCTTTTACTTTTATATCTCTAATGCCTGTTAATCTTTGACTGTTTCCAAAACTATATTCTGTAATATTTATAGGCATTTGAACAGCACCATAGTTAGGATTACTGCAAAATGCAGTAAATTCTACTAAGCCTACTAATGGCTTAGGTATAGTAAATTTTAATGCTCTGCCAGCAGCAAGACTTTGTTGAAATGTAGTACTATATTTAATATCTTCTGGATAAGTAGGATTAATAAACTTTTTATTCTGTTCTTCTGCACTAATAGCAAGATAAGGATTAAGTTCATCAAATATACAACTATTAAATACTAAATCCTTACTTGCAAACCAAGGAGAAATAGAATTATCATGATTACTAATACCAACAATATGACAATTATTGAATGTAAGTCCATTAGTTCTGTTTAATCTAAGAGGAGATGTAAAATTACAATCACTAATAGTGACTAATTGACCTCTTGGTACAGGACCTAAATCATCTCTAATAGTAGAAGAAACATCATATTTATTATTCTTGAATTTACAAGAACTCATTGATACATTACTGCATACACCAGAAGGTTCTACTTCAGTATAGTCATTTTCAAAGTCTATACCAGCCATAGGAGCTGTACCTTTAATTTCATCACTACCACAACCTTCAAAATATACATTAGTTATAGTGTAATTATTACCTCCTAAAGCAATACCATTTCTTCTTGCATATAAAACTTTAACTCCATCAATTAATACATTCTTAGTTGCAGGTCCAGCAGCTTTTGTACCATTATTATTATAAGCAATGTTACTAAATGCCAAAGCATCACCAAATGCATAACCAACAGTTATATCTCTAATTACTATATTATCGCAACTTCTGAAGTTAAATATATGTCCCCATTCACCATAATAGTCAGTACCAGCAAAGGGATCAGTATATAAATGATTTTTAGCATCTGCATTAATAGTACCTGTACCACTAACTTCAATATTGCTTTTACCTTCTATATGAAATATAAAGTAAGCACCTTGATTAGTGGGTAACATCTGAATAGTATTATTAACTATAAGATGTGTATTAGATGTAAAGTTAGTAAAGATTCTAAGGAATGCATAATCAGAAGTATTAAGAAGCCAATAATTTGGTCTTACATCATCTCCAAGATTAGCTTTTCCCTTATATGGTAATTCAAAATAATAAGTTCTATCAGCATCAAAATGAATAGTATTATATACATCATCATTTGAAAGAGCTAATATATTAGTTATAATTTGATTAGATATATAAGAAGGAGAGGTGTTAAAAGCAAACCATGAATCATAGATATGTTCTATATTCCAAGTACCCTCAATAACTACACTGTCAAATATAACAGCATTGGAATCAGCTTCAATAACAGTATTATTACCATTAAGAGTTCCATTCTTGATGGAGCCACCTACAAACTGTAATACACTATTAGCAGGAAGATTGATGGTAGCACCATTTAAGTCAAAGTCATACCTAATCTTATAGACATTATTAGGCATGTTGATCATAGATTGAGTAAGAATATTCTTATTGCTTTGAATATTCTTTCTTAATATTCTATAGCCTAAACCACTAAAGGTTGAAGTATCATATGCTCTATTAGCTTCTTCAATTTGACCAGAACTATTCTTCTGTAAATCTTCAGGATTTAACTTAACTGCTGTTGTAATCTGACTGTTAATCCAATCAAATACTTCTTGAGCTAATGCAGATAAACCAACAGATGCAGGTTGAAACTCTGCTGTATTATATGGTAACCAGTATGAACTATCCTGCCAATGATTATCATCTAAGCTATTGTCATTATAGTACTCAACTGTTAAAGTTCCTGCATAATCTATATAACTTAACCAGATACCTCTTCTCCTATTCTTCATAGGAACCTGTAATCTAGTTGCAGCCTTACTACCCACATAAGGTAAGGCTATAAAGTTATTCCTTACAAGAATATTATCAAGAGATTCCTTGGTAACTCTATCAAGAACTAAGTCTGTAAAGGTCCAAGGAAATATTTTAGAATAGGAGTTTGCACTCCTATCCTTTTTAATTAATTGCTGATTTTCCATCATTTACCAATTTAAACAATTACTACTTTTGAAGTTAAAGTACCATCTTCATTTATCCATTTAGTTCCATCCCACATAATAGGTGCATTTAGAGTAGTATCGAAATACTCAAATCCTACAAAAGTTGATGCAAGAGATGGTCTTTGTGCAGTCGTTCCAACCTTAGTATTAATTGGATAACCATCTGCGTCTCTCCATGCTACACCACTCCACCACATAGGCTTCATTAAGTCAGTATCAAAATAATTGAAACCTTTCTCTTGAGCATAAGCAGCAGGTCTATTAGCAGTGGTACTATTTAATGGTATGTAATTTAACCTGTTATTTCTTTTATATATCAGCTTAGCATCTGTGTCATAGTCTAAGTAAATATTAGAAGTATAGTTTATGATATTATTATCTGCAACTGTCAGGTTAGTAGTACCAGTGTTTAACTGGATAGCTCTTGCCATAGTAGGTGTGGACTTTATATCTATAAACTCATTACCTTCAAATATAGTATCAGTAACATAGTTAGCATTAATTGCAGATGAGAAAGCACTTGTTACTCCATCCAAACTCTCACTAATAAACTTGTTATTCTTGAATATAGAGTTATGAATACCTGTTAACCAAGATACAGCACCTCTACCACTTCTAACTATATTATTTTCTACTCTAAGGAACTTAATACCATTATTTCCAGAACTGCCAGCTCCAATTAATAAAGAAGCTGCAACCTGTGAAGTTTGAGTATAGTAACCATTACTAAAAGTATTTCCTGCAATAAGAATATCTGAAATATCATAAGTACCAACTACATAAAAGCTTAAACAACTTCCAGTTGTACCAATAGATAATTCTATAAAGTTATTCACTATCTTTAATCCTGATGGTAACTTAGTTACATCAACTGTGTGATAAGGTCTAATTATAATACCTCCTCTACATCCAGTAGCAATATTACCTTCAACAATAGTGCCCTTACCATGCATTATTTGAATAAAACCTTCAGTACCAATACTATAATTGCCTTTTATATTACCATAAGTAGCAAAGTATTGTATGTCTGAAGCTATACAATCTACATCAGTGAACTTATTATTGAATATACTACCATAGTCACCATATGCATAAACAGCATGTTCATGATACTTTTCACAGATATTATCTGAGATAATAAAATTATCACCTGAAGGAAATACACAGCTATAACATTTACCCCCAATAGAGTTAGCTATAAATCTATTATTCTTTATGATAGCTGAGTCAGCACCAACATTAGTTCTAATACCCATTAATACTGTGCCACCAGTTGTAGAATGGTTAACTCTACCACCTATAAATAAGCATGAATCTACAATTAAAGCTGTTCCATAACAATCAACACCATGAGTAGGATAATCTTCAAAACTAAGATTAGATACTCTACAGTTATTACCGTTTACCTTCAACAAGCAAGGATGCCACTGTAATGCAGTATCAGCAGTATTAGTATCTAAGAATCCCACATCATCAGCACCACCAGGTCCTTGTAACCTACCTCCTTCACCTAATAATGATATATTATTACCTGATAATTCAAACATATTACTAAGTATTGTAGTAGACTTTATTGTACCTTTGATAACAATATCAACATTATCATTAGATACAGTTATAGGATATAAGGTGTTGTTAGCTACAGCATTTGCTCTTTGGTCTATAATAGTACTTCCAGTACCAGTACCTATTACAACTTTATAATAATCCTGTACCTTTGGAAATAATACTGTAGTATTTGAAGATGCTATATTAAATACATCTTGTATTGCCTTTCTATCATCTGTATTTCCATCTCCAGTGACATTAAACCATAAGACATTTAAACTGTTATTTTTAACAGTTCCTAATAAGTTAGTCTTTATTTTTATATCACCTGTAAGGAATGTATTGCTGAAATTAATAGTACCATTAGATATGGAACCTCCTTCAAATAAAAGAACACAACCTTCTGGTATAATTATAGTCTGACCATTAAGATTATAATCATACTGTATATGATAAATAACATTCTCCTTACCAACCATAGTTTGAGTAAGGTAGTTAATTAATCTGGTTTCACCTGTATTAGGGTCTGTAAGAGTCTGTAAGTTCTTTCTTAAATATACTCTACCCAAACCTGAGAAGTCATCTATACTATAATCTTTATCCTTGAAATGCATATAGGAATTACCATCAGCATCAGGTTCAGTCATAGTTAAGTCTTCTTGATCAGGAAGTATAGAGTTAACAATTCTAGACTCAAGTAAGTCTACCCATAAAGTAGTGTTATTCCAAGTTAGAACAGACTCACCTTGATATTGGTATAAGTGCCATTCACCTTGTTCATTTAGGAAGGTAATAACCTGACCTACTTTTCTACTTCTCCAAGGTATAACTCTAATAGCTTCATCAAGAGTATTATAAGATATACCATACTTATCAGTGACATTGATAAAGTCTGATACTCCTAATGCGAAGAACTGACTTACTATATCACTGACAGTAGTATTTACATTCTTACCACCCTGAACTAGAACTATAGTCTCATTTCCTTGAAGAGGAGTAGTAGCTGAATCAAAACTAGTATCTCTAGCTGCTTTTGATTTCAGATATGCTTCTATTTTTCTATAATCCTCTTGTGTAAAGTACATAACGTATTAATTTGCGTCTTTAACCATAATATCTGCCACTTTCAATGCAGACAGAATTGCATTTACCTGAGTAACAACTGTTGTTAATTCAGCTTCAGTTGCTAGGTTTGATACATTAGTAGCTTTCTTCACTCCACCAATTGCACTTGTAGTTGCAGCAGGTAGTGTGTAAGGTTCTGGGATAGTAGGAGTGTTAATCAAATCACTATAATCACCACTATAAGCTACCTTAGCTAAGTCTTGTGTTTCACCAGATGAAACATTAGCCCAGCCATTAGGACCAAAGTACTTTAATGAGCCTCTAAACATCCACAAATCAAACTTTGATGGTGCAGATTCTGACTCAACTATACCATTATATCTTCTCATATTATTTAGTATTATTTGATTTCTTATTTATTTGTTCTTTCTTTAACTGACTTTCAATTCTCAGCTTCTTATTATCAAAAGCTAACTTCTCGTCAAATTGTCTTATCTTCTCAGCTAGATTAGCTTTAGCCTCTTCACTAAATTCAACATCCTCACTAGTCTCTTCATTAGCATATTTACCCATTTGAGCTATTAGAATTGCAGTCTCATTATCTCTAACATTCATAGTATCCTTTAACTGCATTTCAGCTTGCTTCTGTTGCATTTGAGCTTGAGCTATGTTCTGTTGAGCTTGTAACTGTTCTTGCTGAGCTTGCTGTTGTCTTTGTCTAATCTCCTGCTCATCTTTTTCAATCAATCTTTGTTTTTCAGCTAAGCTACTTGAAGTGTAGAGCTTAGTGATAGTAGAGAAGGATAAAGTCTGAGTTTGAAGTGCAGCCTGAGCTAAAGAATCTAATTTACTATTGAGTTCCTGAGTTCCATTGCTATTATCTACAACTAAACCATAGTCAGCTTCAGCAAATTCATCACCATCAATCTCCATTATTCTGGTAGATGTATCTGATAATATGTACTGGAACTTCTTAGACCTACCTTTAAGAGCTATCTTAGCTGTTTCAAGTAAGCACTCAAGTACTCTCTTCTTGACATCATCATGTTGAATGAACAACCATTCAGTAATATGTGATGATTGAAGAGTAGCTCTTTCTACACCTCCAACAGTCTCTCTATTACTAATTTGACCTTCTCTTTGTTTAGTAATACCTGCAACTTCAGCCATCTCCATCTTGATAAATTCAAGCAGATTAACTAATTGCTGAATGTAATTACCTTGGTCTAAGTTAATACCACCAGTAGAAGCATTGTTAAGTGCACCAGCTAACTTACCACTAGCAGCACCATAGTTACCTTCTTTAAAACTATCCTCTACTAGAACATGATTAACCTTAGCATAGTACATCCATTTATCAACTTCCCAGCCTTTAGGAACCTTAGCTAAATCCATTCTAACTAATGCTCCCCAGTTATTAGCTATAGCCTTATTCAATCTATCATGAATAGTATCATAAAGATAGTTATAAGGCTTCATCATATCTACTAAACTGAAAGGTCTCCCTTGATTTAAGTTATAGATAGAACCTATAATACCAAAGTGACATCTTGATGGATTTGATAGTCTGTTATATTGAACCAATCTAGGTCTCATATTAACAAATATCTCATTACCAATCATAGTACCTTCCCATGCTTCATTAATCCACATGGAGTACTCCTCTTCACCTCTATTTCTATCTATTTCATAATCTTCTGGATAGAAGTTATATTCTTCTTCACCTGTTTCAGGATTATAAGACTTAACCTTTTTAACCTTTCTCTTTGATTTCCAATATACTCTAAGTACTCTTAGATTACCAGCTAAATCATAAGGAAGAAGTGATGTACCTACACTTTCAGGGAATAAATTAGCAGGGTCAAAATAGAATCCATCTGAAGTTGTAACCTCATCACCAATCATATTAGCATTGACAAAGCCATATCTTTCATCTATATTATCCATACTATCCACAGTATTCTGACCTATATGATCAGGCAAAGACTCAATATACTTAATATCTTTCTGTGTTAGTACATCATACCATGTATCTATGACTCTGCCTGGACTCCAATAGTCTTCAACTATGATAATATCAGCATCTTCTACCTTGTTACTGTAACCTGCTTTAAACACTCTTACTTTAAGAGGATTTAATCTCTCTATTACTGGTTCACCACCTACTATATCACATTGGTAAATCTCTTCACCAACAGCCATAGCATCCATGAAACCCTCATTAAATATAAGAGGAATGTCATATTCCTTAATATAATGATTGAGGAGAGCATTAGCTCTAATCTCTTTTAAATCCTGCCATTCATAAGTAAAGTAATCATTGAGCTTTTCAAGCTTTTCATTGAATTCATCTTCACTTTGAGAAGTATCACTAACCTCTTCTTGAAGTCTTTGTAATAACTCATTCTTCTTATTATTCTCAATCTCTGATATAGCTAGTGGGTTAGTTACAACTACTCTAAAATCAAAGACTCTCTTACTTTCTTCCCCTCTTAGAACATTTAATTTAGAATTCATGATGGGGTAGTGCTGTATTCTATCTGGTATATATCCTGCCTTCAAGTCATCAGGATTCAATACTAGTTGCATATCCTGCATATTAATCTTTCCTCTAAGAAGATTGTAATTAATCTGCTTATGGACAACAGACTTTCTGACAAGACTATAATTAAAGAATGTCTTATTATTAGCCCATAACACACACTCTTTTCTCCACTTCTTAGTCTTCTGACTGAATGGGAGCATCTGTCTGGGGAAATTAGCAAATTCTGTATTCATACTCTTCTATAGTCTTATATTATTCAGTGCAAAAGTAAGTAAAATAATCCACCCATGCAATACCATAAGTGAATTATTTATACCTACTTACACTATTTACTAAATTTACTGCCTTGTAGGATACCAGTTAATCCTGTTATTATTCATCCTTTTATCATAGTTATCAGTGAAGAATTTATCATTACCAAGATAGTTTCTATCATTAGCTTCAACTCTATCCTGACTAAAGTTTCCCTGATATTGTATAACCATATACTCCCTATACAGCATTAGTGCAATCATAGATGAAACCCTATCATAGTTACCTAAAGACTCCCATTGAATAGACTCTTGAATAAGTGCTCTACTCTTTAATGTGTATAATCTAGGAATCATAACTTCTCTCTGCTCTCCATCTACTTCTTGTACCATAGGTATTGGAGTTAACAGCCAATTCCTATAAAGTAATCTACCATAACCATTAATAAACTTATTAGCTGCATAACCTTTACTTTGATTACCTACTCCTGGAATCTTTGTTATCTCTTTATCCTTCAAGTATTCTAGTCTGTCACTAAGTAAGTATAGTGAAGACATTCTATTGAAATAAGCAAATAGTCCCTTCTTATTGTTTTCATAGTTATCTCTAGCATTATAAAACATAAGAAGTAGTCTTAACTGTTCATAGTAATCATCTGCAAATGTAGGCCTACCAGTGTATTCAGCTACTATTTCATCAGTCCATAAGTCTAAAATAAATGTAGATTGAAGTGACAAAGATTCCTTGGCATCATCATCATCTACAGGGTCAGTACCTGCAATATATCTATTAGAAGGTATCTTACCACTACTGTCTTTCTTAGGCAATTGGAATATCTCTATACCACCATCAAGCTTATTATCCTTATGAGGAAACTCTCTAATTACACTAACATCACATGGTGTAAATTCAGGCTTTCCATCCTTAATAGTCATTCTACCTGTATAAACATCATCATAGATATTAGGATTAGCATCTAGTTCATTCTTTCTATCACTCAATTGAGCAGCAGGGAATAAAGAAGACTCCTTCCTCATAATAGCCTCTTGAATAGTCAAAGGTCTTTCAGCTACTACTTGAGTTAATCTAGAAGGGTCAGTAGAGTTATACTTAACTATAAACCTCTTATTTAAAATATCAAGTATAGTAGCTACTACATCTGATACACCATTCTCATTATAAAAACCACCTCTATTTAAATATGCTCCAAAGAAGAATACTGTGTCACCTTTACCATTAGAGTTCTTATCATATAAATTAGGTAATGCATAGATGTTATAACCCCTTGGATTATATAACATCTGAAGAATACCATAGAAGTTACTATTATGAGTTATAATACCATTTCCAAGATATGTATGGGTATTACCAGCTGATAGATTATATACAACTTTTCTACCTACATGCTTAATACTCTTTATAGTTTCATACTCAAATTCATTTTTTCTCCATCTCTTCTTATTAATATTTATATTATAAGCCTCATCTAATTTATTTTGTTTATATCCTACTAATAGATTAACAGAATCATGTAGTGCTATAATACTATCCCTACTAGAAATTTCTATAGAATAATATGGATTTTTATCCATAATTCTCTTTATAGATTTAGAAGGTTTCTTAATAAGAATATTAGCATAAACTCCTAGCTTAATTAAAAGTAATTGTACTTGCTTTGCCAACTCTATATTAGAAGTAGCTATAGATACTGTAGTAGAAGGAAGTCTATTACCTTTATTACTTCTATAAATATTTATATTACCATCAGTATCTATAAGACCAGCTATAAGATTGGCTACATCCTCCTTAGAAGCTCTAAATATAGCATCTGGCAATCTTTTATTATTACCAGATTGACCATATATCCCCAACTCTCTTAGTTCATTCCTGATACCTTTAATTCCTAAGGTTTCACACAGTTTATTATCTACTGTAGTATAAGATTTACCATATATAGATGTTTTATACTTACTTCTTATATAATCTTTAATCTCCTCATCACAACTTATTATTCTAGGAGATTCTAAATATGTGCCATCTCCAATTAGGAGACCTACTAATCTAGCATCAAACATGGGTTCATTAGCAAATACTGGAACTTCATTACATACAGCTACTAAATCACCTTCTTTTAGTTCTCCAGCAGGTATCCATTCCCATACTCTTACCTCATTATAATCATACTTATTACTTGCATATATAGGATGGTCTATACTACATTCAAGATTTCTTAGAGAATTAGTTGTAATATCTACACATTCTTTTAATGTTGGGATATTAATATGTTCTACATTCTCAATAGAATACTTAGAATCTTCAATATTATAACCTATAATACCATCAGAATCAACCAAATTTTTAATATATTTCACATCACCATTAGATGTAAATACTTGATTATCACCAGTTAAGCATCCTTCAGAACCACCAGTACCAATGCCTATTTGTTGTCCCCAAGTCTCTTTACCTTCTCTAACAGAAGGTTCATTAGTAGTCCAAGCTACTTGAAATTTAGGGAATCTACCAATCTCTTCATATATAATTCTAGCAGCTCTACTACCTCTGGCTTTTTCAGGATCATCATTAGTTGATACACCAAATACACTGTTTCTAGTACCCATCTTAGCATCAGTTTCAGCATCAATGTATCCCATCTCCCAGAACATCTTATCTAATGAACTGTATAATCTCTTAGCAGGCCACTGCATTAACCTAGCATTTAAGTCAATACATGCTTCAAACTTCTTAAGAGTACCATCCTTATTAGTAAGGGTTCCTTTTTCAGCAGCTAATATAAAGGCATTAATCTTCTCACAATATTTCTCATTTTCACCTATTATAAAGTCCTTAGCTAGCATAGATGCACAAGAGAATGATTTTGAAGCACCTCTAGTTGCTATTTGAAGAGCATCTTTACCACCATTCAAATCATATAAACCCCCATATCTAGCTTGATGAATGTAATGAAACCACAAGTAAGCACCTTCCCAAGACCTAGGAGTAGATGTTACTCTATTAACTGCATTAGTCTGACCTTCTATTGTCTGGGTAAGTTCAATAGGCATATAATTCAAATAGAAATACATATCTCCTGTAATCCATTCACCATCAGAAGGTCTAACCATACCATACCAACATCTACTAGTCTCTCTTCTCAACCACTTCATGTAATCTGAATTAGGATTACCATTTGGTCTTAAATCAGTATATTTACCAGTCTCTGCTTTATGTATAGCAGTTTCTCTAAAGTAATCCATATCCTCAAGAATATGAGGGTTCATAACATCTACTATTATTTTACCATCATTATCTCTTGGTAAGTCCTTGGCTCTCTTTCTATTAGGAGATATAAGTCTCTTAATAAACTCTACATTATTTACATAGTCAAAGAACTGTTCTTGTACTTCTTTAGGATATTGCTCAAGTAATTCATCAGTTATTGGTGTCTGAAATTCATTAGTCTCTAGTAATACTTTCATCCTTTAATACTTTATCAAATTTATGACTTCTAGCATAGTTAAATATAGCAGATATAAATTCAATATCAGCTTTATCATAAGCTGTCTCATCTTGACCTGTGACTATTCTACTAGAATAGACTATATCCACAACTGCTTCTTTAGAATCTCTATTAACTAAATATAGAGTTTCATTAATAGATTTATAGGCTTTGAATGAAGAATTAACTTGCATATTCTTCCTCATAACAAAGAATGATTTATTCTTAATATTAAGAAGTTGTCTACAATCCTCTACATATCTATTTAACCCTTCTACTACATCCTCTACTTTCATACTTCCCAACCTCTAAATGTTCCATCTTTAACACTGTCTAATATGCCTTTATCTAACAGGTTAGACAGTTCTGAAAGAATTCTCTTACTAATAATTTCTTCCATCTTTGGGCATACGCTTCTTAAATCCTCTTTATATTCCATTTTAAAGAATCTAGATACTCCATTATAGGATTTATAGGATATATCTACCATTACATAATAGTAGGATTCTTCAAAAGAACTCATTCCTTCTATGATATACTCATTAGCTTTAATCATAAAACCACAATCAGATGGATAATTATCCTTCCAATCATCTAACTTCTTCCTAATAGCTTTATATAAGTTTACTATGCCCATGATATACCATCCTCCATAATGGTCTTCTCTTTTTGACCTCTCATCTTACTATTCTCTGCAATCTCTTGAGCTACTATCTTCTCAGTCTTCATTAGTTTCTCTGCCATATCAGTCATCTGATTAACAGCAGTAGCTAAGGTATTTACTGGATATTTAGGCTTTCCCTTATCATCAGTTGCAGTAAAGTCCATCTCTCTTAAATACTTCCTAAGATTATCTACTGCAAACTTAGCATCCTCTAATAATAAGTATGAAGTAGTAATAACTGAGTCCTTATAAGTCTTCATAGCTTCTTCAACTATCTTATCAGGCTTCCAATTACTAGGTAAACCTTCTTCAAGTATAATCTTAGCTGCTCTATCCTCAGGATTAGTTATATATGAATATGTACTTCTGGGATCAACCATAAAATATATAAATCCTAATTCAGCTAATGCTCTGCCCTTCTCTTTACTTCTATCTCTATTCCATAAATTCTTTATAGATTTAAGTACAAGAGCTTCTGGTTCTATTACAAGGGTATATCCCTCAAACTTCATTAATCTCATATGTATATAAACTTAAAAAGCCTAGCCTAATTTTTACTTAAGCTAGGCTTTGTTATTAATTCAAGTCAATTCTTGGTTTGCCTTTTAGATGCTCTTCAGTTACAATAGTAGGATTAGAGTTAAACTCTTCTACTTCTTCATAGTCTTCAATTACATAATCAATATCTCTATCCTGTAACTTCAAGCATGGTTTACCATCAATTTCAATTATATCAAATTGATAATTCAATTCAGTTTGATATTCCTCCATACCATCTTTTAATGATGGAGCTTGATTAGGCTTTTTAACCTGTTTAGGTTTGAGGAATCTAATTGGATTAATACATACTAAATCACCAACCTGAACACCATTTACATGTGGTCCAACTGCTAATACTGTTTGAAACTCATCTACTGATCTTCTCATCTTTGAACTATCAATTATACTAGTTCCTGAGAAACACATATCTTTTTCTTCAAGAATGTTCATTGTTGTAATAACAGTAGTGAACATTGGCTTAATTTTCTTAATTACTCTCATCTTATTCTACTTTTATTCCTAGATCTTCTAATCTATCTTCAAGAGCTTCTTTATAAATTCTCATTCCTGTGTACTGAGACACCATGTAGAAGTGTTGAACTCTACCAACCTTCTCATAAAACTCTTCCTTCATTAAGGCTTCACCAAGCTTACTCATTCTTTCATTAAGTTGCTTGTATTCTTCTACTAATCTAACTTTCCAATCTTCCATCTCTTATTCTTTTTATATATTCAAATCTCTTTTTAACTCCTAACATTCTCTCATAAGTACATGTGAGCTTACCAAGTGAAGGTATGTTAAAGTTAGTCCTTAACTTACTAAAATCCTCCTCATTCAGTGAATCTTTTAAAGGTAAACTTGTTATAGTTTCCCTTACAAAAGCCCAGTGTGACTCATAAGCCAGCTTCACTACTTCTACTGGAAGGTTAAGTTCTATGGCTACTTTCTTTAATATCTCCTGATAACTCATTGTATATCAAATAAAAGCATTAGTTTAAATGAACCATTATCTTCAGTTATATTAGGTATAAATCTAGGATTTATCTTGTTATTAACTATCAGTCCATTTCTTCTTAGTTTCCCCATAATTACTTGAAAGTATGCTGGAGTAACCTTATACTCTTCTCTTATTTTCTTCTTAGAATCTTCAGACATTACTACCTTATCAAGTATATCCTCATCAGATATTACCTTACTTAATAAGTACCTTTCATAAGTAAATGCTGTAATTACATCTATCTCTCTATCAGTTAACTTATGGAATGGCTTAAGGAACTCATACCAATATCTAAAGAACTTCTTCTGAGAAGTAGGTATTCTAATTACATTATTAGCTGCCACTTCCATAATAACCTCCTTATTCTTCAGTTGCAGGTTCTTCAGTACCAAATGTAATATCCTCAATCTCTTTAGCACACTTAGCAATAAAGTCTTTACTAAAGACAGAGTTAGTAGATTCAACTACTCTAAATAGATAATCAAGTCTCTTAAAGGTATTAGTCATATACATCTCTTGTATAGCACCCTTAAGTTTTCTATTCTCTTCAACTAACTTTCTATCTTGTTCAGATAACTGATGTAACATTCCAGTTAACTGCTCTCTTGATAATTCCTTAGGACCTTTTGGTTCCATCTTCATTTCTTTCTCCATCTTCTACTATTATTTGTTTAAGTAACTTCCACCATAAACTTCACCATACTTCTTCTCCCAAGTATAGATGTCAGTCTTATCTGTTTGAGTACAGCCACACTTATCACAATAGGGCTGCCCATTTACATCTCTAATAGCCAGAGACAAGCATTTAGTGCAATATTCTACTGGTTCACTATTATAATCATATTGCTTTTCCTGTGAGTCTTCCATAAATGTTCTTCTTATATTCATTCATTGTTCTGCTATTAACACCAGCTCTTCTAGAGGTGTTCGCCCTATTATTGAAGGGTCTTTTAGGTGTTATAGTACCATATTTAGTCATATCACCTCTTCTAATTGCTCTAGCAACTGACTTATACTTAGATACTGCATCAAAGATAATCAAATCTTTAAGTTCTTCAGGACCATAACTAATATCATTCTTCTCACTCTTTACTAAACTCTCCTCTTTCATATTTCCTTAGTTATTTGTAATACACTAGAACATACTGTTCACCTTGTTTAATAAGTGTAACTATCTGTTCTTTCTTAATCTCCAACTCATTGACAGCTTGAATTATTCCTCTTACAGTAGGTCTATAAATAGCTTCCATATAAGTTTCCTTAGCTTCTACTTCCATTGCCATATTACTTTTACTTTAATTTAGTTGCGAAGGGAAGACTCGAACTTCCAACACAGTATTACTGCTTCTTGTGGTTATGAGCCACACATGTTGCCATTACACTACCTCGCAATTTGAGGAGATTTGCTATTGGTACTCCTCTTTCTCCAGTATCAGCTTAGCTGGAACCCTCTATCATCTACCTCTAATGAGATTCATTGTAGCATAGAGTGTTACTCTGTCACTGAATGAATAGCAGCTTTTAGTAACTTCTTTATTTTAAAGTGCAGTATGAAAACATATAGTAATCAAGTGCACTATGAGCTTCTTGTAGGAATTGAACCCACATGACCTCTTTACAAGAGAGGCATAATAACCTTTATATGAAAGAAGCATTAACCAAGTAGCTTGAGGGGGATTTGAACCCCCAATCCTTAATAGGCGAGAGATTTTAAGTCTCTTGTGTATTCCAATTCCACCACCAAGCCATCTCTTATTCAGTTAATCTAAATAAGAATGTGTACTTATTGATATTGAGTATTAATACTTCTGTCTCTGATTTAATACCTGCATAGACTGTACTACTAGGTAAGTTATCATAGAAGTTTAATGTCTTCTCCTTACAGTAGGTCATTAACTCTGCTGGATTATTAGCTACAAATGGAGTCCCACTAATAGCTGTAGTACTCATTGAGCCTAGAATACCTTGACAACTTTCAGCCAGTTTATCCTGATAATCAATTACTGCATCTAAGAACTCATCTAAGTATAAATGAGCACCTCTTTTATCTCTAATATCTAACTTCTCTGATGCCCAATGTAAGTTCTTAATTCTAGTTTTAATTCCTTCCAATACACTAATGAATGTAGTGAAGAAGGTTAATTCTGAATTACTTGGACTATCATTAAAGTCATCTATAGGTATTAATAAACTATCCATATATCTTTTATTTTGATGTTACAAAGGTATGTATTTTATTTCATATATGCAAGCAATTTGCATATTATTTTTCCTTGTCAATGAAAAAACCTAAGTTGGAGTAGAGGGACTCGAACCCCCAGTCTCAGAGAGAAGGGATTTACAGTCCCCCCAGCTACCAATTACTGATTATACTCCAATATTAACTTAACTTCAACTATTAATTGGGAAGAGCAATTTGCTCAACCCAGTCTCTTAAATTATTAACTATTCATTAGAGATAAATGTATTACCAGTATATCTCCATGCATAGTTCTGTGCAGCTAATTCACAATATGCTTTAACTGCTTTCTTTACTAAATTAAGAACTCTTTTCATAACAATATAAATTTGAAGTTAATATGTTATGCTGGAATGATAGGACTCGAACCTACTATCACCTAATTAACAGTCAGGGGCTATATACCACTTAAGCTTCATTCCAATGTGAGTTTTGCTTTTATCTCAAGTGCCAAGGTAAAAGAAAACCATTCATTAACTCATAGTACTCTAAGTTAGCAAATGTTTTATCAAAAAGAAAAACCTTTTATCATAAACTATGTTATGTTACCCTATTGAGACTCGAACTCAAATTCTTAGTTTAGAAGACTAATGTTCTATCCTTTGAACTATAGGGTAATTAATACTATTTTAATCCATAATTCTTGTTACTTGCATCAGTGGGATTAATAACAGCACCATTAACTGTAACCCTATCTACTTGTTCCTCTTCTTTAGTCTCAAATACTAAAGAGAATAGTTCAGATTTACTAATAAATTCTTTCTTCTTCTCTAGTATTGTAGACTCTAGTAACCTAACATGACTTCTATATTTATCTAATTCTTCTTCAAGTTCAAGTATATCATAATACTCTTCCTTAATATCATTAGCAGCAGTACCACTCATTAGATGAGGATACTTAAATACTACCTCTTTAATTCTATTCTTATCTTCTACTACTACTTTCATAACTTCCTTATCTTTTTATCTAAATACTTACTATAAATCAAGAACCCCACTCCTACTAAATAAATACCCAGAGGTATTGAAAGTGATATAGGAATTAACACTAAATACTTCAAATACAATGGTATTCCCTGTAACATTGCATTAACTAAAACAGCTAACAGTGCTATTAATGAATATATAGTTAATATACCATACCTATCATCACACTTATCTCTGAGATTAATTAACCTCTTTAACTTCTTTTCTTCTAGTGTATCTTCTTTCTCTTCTAGTATAGAAGTATGAAGAATAGCACATTTATTAGGGTCTACAATCATATTACAACTATTTAATTAAAAGAAAACTACTCCTATTTTCACAAACCAGAGTAGTGTGGAAACATGAAATCCAATCATCCCATTTTTTCTTTAAAATCTCTTACATTATGAATTATTGTTCCATCAATCACTCTGCAAAGGTATGTAAAATAGTTGAGATACACAAATATCTATAGTTAATAAATGTCAAGTCACTAAGTATCAGTAGAATAACTTCACTTGAAGGTTAGAGTTAAGTGGCTTGTCCACCAAAATACATCCTTGATGCATATAAATATACAATTGAATTATTTTTAAATTTTATTTTTTTTTTTATTTTTTGGTGTATAAATGAGAGTGTTTTCTAATTTTAAAATTTTATTTTGGTGTATAAGTGTGGGGAGTAATCACTCATTACACCCCCATTGACTTTGAACTTTGGGATAGTCCCCCCTCATGTTTTATGAGAGACTACTTATTACTATTCCACAGTACTTGAATTAATAACTAAAAACATTTATATCATGAACAAGAATCTAATCATCTGCACATTAGCACTACTCTTAGTGCTATCTCTCATAGCATTAAACTATCAAACTAACAGAGTTGATACTGCTAGAGCATACATTAAAGTTTTGGAGAATAACTATCCTGAGTACATAGATACTACATCAGGTAGTGATGAATACAGTGAATGGTATAACTATTAAGTATATGGAAACTATTATCTTATTAGATGGTTCTACTGTTAAAGGCACAGTAGAAGAGTTAGGATTCAATGGTATATACTGGTGTGGGTATTACAAAGGACACTTTGTAACATGGCATAATAACTGTTGGATGGAAAGATAACTCATTACTCTTCCAGTGAATTTGAATTAACATTAAAACCTTGTGGTGTATAGGTCAACCACACATACATTATGAATATCTTTAGTACATTGAAAACTTATGCAGGTAAATGGAGTGTTAAATCTGAAAGAGCATTTGATGCTGAGGAAATCAACGCAGTTAAACAAGCTGTAGTAGTTCCATCTAATTATGGTAACTCAGTCATGTTTACTATGAAGTCTGGTGGTCAAACTTATATTGCATGTAGTAGTGATGCTACTAGTGCAGTAGGTGAAGTCATTGACTTGTCTAAGGCTACATTATTAACCCTTGAAAAGGAGGGTGAGGATGACATCTTGAGAATTAGATGTTAAAGTGTGAATCATTGAGTAGACTATTATTATAGTCTACTCTTTTAAGTTTTAATCATTAAATACATTAATATTATGTGGAGTATAATAGGTTTATTAGCTATAGCATCATTGTTTATAGTGAGAGATTAAGTGAGGTCTAACCTCACTTTCTTTTTTAATCATCTGGTAGAAACAATAAATTTGAGTGCATAAACTCGAAACTCGTGACTAAAATAAGAACATATTTAATTATTATATATATATATATATACTATATTAGTCACACTTTTCAAACTCCTATGAAATGAGAGGCATAGTTTCAATGAAATGAAGTAGTGTGTTCTTTAAGTTAAATATATATAGTTCTTTAAATCAAATAGTACATTAATCATGTTAACTAATAGTTAAATAGTAGTTAATGGATGTTTAAAGGTAGGAGAAACTAATAAAAAGTAGTACTCATTACTCCTCCCTAGTATCTGATTAATCAAAGATTTAATAAGATAAAGTTTTGGTTACTCTCATCATTAGATTAATAAGATTTTAAGGTTTAAGATTTTAAGGTCAGCCTTCAGGCTAGTCAGCCTTCGGCTGACACCTGTTAGCAACAATAAATAAGCTAAAAGTTAAAAGCAAAGCTCATTACTCCTCCTTAGCTCTTGACACTCTGCATGAGTTATTGCTATGTTGGAGAGTCATAATTAACATATTACATTAACATTTAAAATTTAGCATTATGAACATTTTTGGAACATTAAGAACTTACGCTGGTAAATGGAGTCTCAAATCAAGTAGAAAGTTTGAAGAAGAAGAGATTAACGCAGTATCTAAAGCTGAGGTTGTGCCTTCATCTTATGGTAACTCAGTTTGCTTCTTTATGAAGTCTGGTGGCAACAAGTACATTGCATTGAGCAATGATGCTACTGTTGGTGTTGGAGACTCAGTTGATTTGAGTAAAGCACAGTTATTGACTCTTGAGAAAGAAGGAGAGTCTGATATACTTAGAGTAAAGATTTAATACTATTGTTTTAGTGTTAATTTACTTAAAGTAATACTTTAATAAAGAGGTGTAAGTGGCTGAGTATCTGAAACATATCTCCACTTTACATCTCTTTTTTCACATTTGACATAAGCAACTGATTGGTAAATTAATAACTGTATTTACTGATGAATCTATTAGAACCTTCATTCACAAGTGACATAATTTGGACTATAATAGCCCTATTTGCCATAACAATTGGCTGTATTGTGTCATCAAAAGATAGAAAACATGACTAATTCAGCAAGAATTTAGTCACTTTATAGCTAACTTAGTTTAATTCTGAACCCTGAAACCTTAGGAATAAATCTACTAAACTGAGGTTTCTACAATGATACATAATGTAAAATCCAATGCACAGTTATGCCTAGTTAATCAATGAATAATAGTAGTTGATAACATTAGGTAGAGGGCTAAATCTATCAGAAACATGAATATACTATAATAGAATAGCATATGAGACAGGCAGTAGTTATAATCTATAATCTTTAATGTAGGCCGCATGAAATTTAATTAGACAGTACATAATAACATAGGGCTGTGTTGAGATTAGTAAGCAGGACTGAAACATCAATAGACTTAGTGAGATGCTAATATCGTTACTGATAAATTAATTAAAGAGTGAAGGTATAGATAGAAAAAATCCAGGAAATGTGACCGTGGTAAAGTTACGTTATTAGATTAGTTAGATACAACTACAATAATTAGAGGAAAGGTATCTATTTTCTCTGGTATCCATCTCATTGCAAGTTAAGCAAGTTGAGTAGTTTAATGGTTAGAACACTAGTTATAAATGGAGAAAGTGACTAGTAATAGAGGTTCGACTCCTCTCTCAACTTCTATTAATAGAGTAAGAGAAAGAGTGACTCATGAGGTCATGTAATAGCATAATAACAATATAATGCGCTTACTCTATTTCTTTATAATATAACAATTAACAAATAACATTTCAAATGAGAAAAAGAATAAACAGAGCATGTATTGCATCCTCAGAGAACTACAGCTCATCAAAGAAGGCTCATAAAGCTATGCTTAAAGAGAATCATGATAATAACAGTAAGTTATTTCTTATGATTAGCACCTCTCTCACTCCTAAACTCTCACCACTTGAAGAGTTTGAGTTAGGATTAAAGAATCAGATTGAACAATTTAAAGCTAGAAGATATGGATGAACCTTATAACTGGATTGAAGTTGTTGTTTTAGGCATATAATAGGTTAAATTAAATTGATGTAACTATGTTGTGAAACATGGTTACATATGCTCCTTTAGCTCAGTTGGAAAGAGCAATTCACTTCTAATGAATAGGTCATAAGTTCGAGTCTTATAAGGAGTACGATGGTTTATATACACTAACTTTCACCCATGAAGGATTGTAACCTCTTGTATCACAAAGTTACTTTAGTAGATTCAATAAGAATAGTTGTGTTGGTTGATAGACTACTATTAATACCAGATGTTCCTGCTGATTACAGGTAATCAAACATCTGGTATTTTCTTTTAAACTAAATAACTAATAAATATGGAAGAACAATTAGTATCTCTTGAAGTAGCAAGGCTATTAGAAGAGAAGGGATTCTGCAATGGTAGTGCTTATTGTTATGATAACTACAAGCAGGAATTACACAGAAATGGCAATGGCTCAATCTATATTAATGGTTTGGAGGAAGATTATATTGAAGTACCTACTCAATCATTAGTTCAGAAATGGCTAAGAGAGATTAAAGAAACTATAGTTATTGTTGACTATAATATGGCATATCCAGGAAAATGGGACTATGAATACTGGAATGGAAAGTGTGGATTTGTAGTATCAGAAGAGTATTATGATACTTATGAAGAAGCACTTGAAGAAGGATTGAAACAAGCATTAAAACTTATTTGATATGAACATTGAAGCTAAGTGTAAGAACTGTAGATTCTGTAAAGAGATGACAGGACCTTATGATACTGATAACTATTATATTTGTATGCGTGGTAGTTTAGTTCTTACTATTAAACCTGAAGAGAAGTGTGCTCATATAGTAGAAGGCTTTGAACCAACAGAGTCTTTATTAAGGGAGTTTTGGTATGATCAACTTAAAAACATAGTGTAATATGGATGATTATAGATACTATGGCTTATTTCTTACAGATGATAGTAGGGAGAAGTTGATGAAATGGGTATGGGAGAATGGTAAGACTTATTGTGTAGATAAACGTGATGGTCCATTATATATTGACCATGTAACCTTGTTACATTCTTCAATGGCACAAGAGCATTCTGAACTTGAAAGAAGATTAGAAGTCTATGTACATATGACTCCTAAACACTGTGCTCCAACTATATTTGCAATTGATGGTATAGGATGGTCATATAATGCACTAGCATTTAGATGTAACATTATGCCATACTTTTGTGCTTCTAAAGTACCCCACATCACAATCTGTACATTCAGAGGTGGTGTGCCTAAAGACAGTAATAATATTACTGAATGGAGAAATATTAATCCTATAATGGTAAAAGGAGTATTAAAGAAGGTATGAAAATAATAAGAATATACTCTTGTGGTGGATGTCCTTATTGCAGGAGTAAAACTATAAGGAATAGTAGAAGACACACTACAAGATATTGTACTTTAATTAAACAATATATTAAAGGTTCAATACCTGTAGAGTGTCCTTTGAAGGAACAATAAACCAATTAAAAAAATAGTGATATGGTAATGATTATAGTATGGATTACAATCCTCATATGTGCAATTGGTGCTATTGCACTTTACATAGTAAAAGGTAATAGTGTAAAAGACAAGAAGGCTGAGACTGTTAAGAATAAGTTCTCAGTCATACTAGATTGTGAGTTTGAATCTTTCAAGTATAGAGTTTACTTTAATAATAAGCTTATTTCAGTATGTCGTACAAAGGAAGAAGCAATTGAGTATATAAATAAAGTCAAGAAGAACTATGAAGGAATGAAACCTAATGGTACTATTTATGAAGAATACATTAGTTAGATACTGGTGGAATGTAAAGAGTTGGTGGTTAGTTATACCAGACTTAGGCAAGATGATTATTGTACTTATACTGATATGTGCTATACAGTTACTTATAATGTATAGCATATTTGGTATCCCTGATTGGTTTGAGTGGTATATTAGTAAGTGTGATCTTATAGATTTGTAATATGGAGAATAATGAGAAATATGTTATTCTTTCAAAGAAAGAATATGATGAACTAAGAAGCCAGAGTAATACACCTAGACTCACAATAGCTGTTGACTTTGGTTATAGATGGAGAGGTACGAGTATTCATGTTGGTGGAACATTAGACCCATCTGAGAGATTATACTATCAAATCAGAAGAATCTGCAATGAGATACTTGAGAAAACTCATAAGATTGTGAAGGAATATGGTGATGAAAGACTGTCTATACTTGACGAGGCATTGAATATCATCAATGTATTTGAGAATCTTCCTTGGTGGAAAAGAATATTTTATAAACCTAATTATTTCAAACAATGAATATAGCAGAAATACTTAAGGATGCTCCTAAAGGCACTAAATTATATAGTCCTTTATTTGGAGAAGTTAAACTTCAAAGTGTAAGTGACGCCATGATAGAAGTTGGAATAGAAGGGGCAGCCTCTACCTTTTATAAAGATGGTAGATATTATCGAAGTTATTCTAACGGCGAATGCTTGCTATTTCCTTCTAAAGATAAAAGAAACTGGGATAATGTTTGCTTTTTGAAGGATAAAGCTCCAGTAATGGTAAGTGATGATGGTTATGATTGGAAACTTAGAGGTTTTCGTGATAACCATGCAGCATATCTTCTAGATGGGGGTGGTAATATAGTAACTTATTGTTATTGGAATTATGTAGTTCCCATTGATAAATTCAACTTTGAGGACCCATACAGTAACATACTTAATGCATTACAGTAATGAAAGTACTAAGAAGAAAAGGAAGTAAAGTATTTATGTTGTTTGCCTCATGCAGTGGCAAAGAACTTAAAGTGTATAACCAATGATTACACTATTATTTGAGTTTATCCTTCTAGGATTAATAGGAGGGTTAATAGGGCTATTCTATAGGAATTGCCTTAAAGGAGAGAATCAGATATTTAACTTCATCTACTACAGATGGTTGAAACCTTGGGCTGAGATTGAAGATGACCTATGGTGCAATGAGTGTATTAACATAAAGCCTAGAAAGATTGATAGATTCAAGGCTTGGTTAGCATACCCATTAGGTTATTGTATATACTGTAATACTACAATCATAACAATTATTCTATGTATATTGTATCTGTCATCATGGGAAGTATTACCTGCATGGCAGAATATAATAATAGGGGTAATTGCAGCTATAGGAGTACAGCATTTAGTAGTGTTAGATGTAAGTAAGTATTTAATGAATAAACATCCTGATTTTGACAATGAAATATGAATATGGAAGAGACTACATCCCAGAAATCTGGTATAGCTGATATGTGGGATGATAAAGCAATAGAGATAACTCAAGAAGAGTTAACTATTGAACCAATAGTATTGGAACCAATTGAGATTGATTTTAGTATCAATAAATAACATGAAAGAAATATGGAAAGATATACCTAATTATGAGGGACTTTATCAAATTAGTAATCTAGGTAGAGTTAAATCTCTATCAAGAAAATGGTCTCCAAGAGAAACTGTACTGAAGGCTGAGGGTAAGTCAGAAGAATATTTACATGTAAGTTTGTGGAAAGATAGAACAAGCTCTCATTTATATATACATAGATGTGTAGCTGAATTGTTTATACCTAATCCTAATAACTTACCTTATGTAAATCATAAGGATGAGAATAAAAGAAATAATACAGTAGATAATCTTGAATGGTGCAGTGCTCAGTATAATTCTAACTATGGCACAAGAAATGAAAGGGTAGGAAAGTCTCAGGTTAATGGCACTACTAAATCTTACCCAGTTATTCAGACTGACTTAGATGGAAAGTTTATCGCTGAGTATCCATCTATTATGGAAGCTCACAGGCAGACTGGTATAAGTGTGAATGGTATAAGAGTTATGTGTAATGGAGGGTATTTTGATAAAAGGGTAAATAAATTCTTCCCGTCTAGAAAAATTAAAGGTTTCATTTTTAAATATAAATAACAATAATATGGAAGTAAAAATCGTCCTTGATGTTGTTTTACCAGGTAGAACAATGTTAAGCCAGCAGGTGGCTGAGAACACACCAAACAGTTTTAATGAGTTTAAAGTAGAAGTATCTGATCCTAAAGGTGAAAACAGAGAAGTTCTTACTGTTCAAACCAGAAAATGTGCTCCTGCAAGTCAATCATTAAACATCAGCAAAGATGCTTATGATGCTATGATTGATAAGGAATTATGCCCTTATTGGTGTAAAGCAGGAACTTGGGCTGGCATGAATGATAGGATGAGACTTGAAGCTCACTTGAAGAGAATTGCTGAAGGACTTGGTGGTACTTCATTTACCTATCAAGTATTTGAAGATTAAGTTTTGCTTTTGTTTTTCGTTTTAATTTCAATTTCAAAAGAGCTTGCTTGTGAAAGTAGGCTCTTTTTCCTTTCAACTCATTAAATTTAAAAGATTATGGAGAAAAGAAATACTAATTTAATTACTTTGTTCAAATAAACGAGAGGGGTAATAATATGCAGTTAATTTATTTTAAAGAAGATACTGATTGTACCTATCCTGTAGGAGCCTCATTTAACAGAAATAGAGACTACATAGTTAAAGTAGCTCGTACTATTCACACTATAGCAGGAAGAGAGAGGTCTGTTGCATTAATATGCAGAGGTACTTCTGGTACTATATTAGCTGGAGCTGTTGGGTATATCTTAAAGAAGAAACAGCATGATGTTAATATTATAGTATCAAGAAAGTGTGAAGAAAATTCACATGACTATACTATGTCAGGTATAGGATTTCTTCAATCTACGGATAGACCTTTCTCTGTAATAGTAGATGATTTCATAGATACTGGTAATACTATAAAAGCTATCTTAAAGGATGTTGATTCTGATGTCACTTTACCTGTATTAGATATGCTATGTGTTGATAACTATCTGAATGATAAAAAAGTAGAAGAATCCCCAATTATATATGATCTACTTCAGAGATTCAATTATGTACTATGTAACAAAGCAAGAGAGAAAGATAATAATAAACCTATATGATGTATCTTAAAATATTAGTTATTGTATCACTAATAGCTTATATAACCAGTAGAATAATTAGATATAAACCTAGACTTGATTTAATTCAATCTAGGGATAAGTATCATTTATTCTTCTGGTTTAATAAGTATGATTGGTTAGGTAACTGTAGTAGAACCTACATAAAACTATTTTGATATGAGTTATGAACTTAAAATGCAAGGAGTAGGCAATGGTAAAAGGTCAAGATTATACAAGAAGACTAAAAGAGCTTCTATGAATAAGATTGATGCTATTCATTTACCTATGAGAGTACAGTCTGACAAAGGTGGTTATTGGGGTCAAACTAGTAGAGGATTAGTACATATCCCATATAGTAAGATAAGGAAGTTTCTGATGACAAGAGTTGGAAGACCAGTAGATAAAGTCTATTCAGAGTTTCTTCAAGAAGGTAATAAGTATGCTCAAATAAGAAATCTTCAAGAGGTATTTAATGAGTTTATACATCAACGTGATAACTATGCTAATCGTGGTCTTAAGTTTGGTGGATTCTATGTATCTAATGGTATTCTCAATTATAAGGCATCTAAGAAGAGGGTAGAACTATTTAATAGGTCACATGTAGAGTATAACCGTAGCCATTTTCCAGACTCTGAGACTATGAAGAATGTAACTCTTATCTTAGGTATGAGAGGTCCACAACTACTTACTAAAATGTGGGTAGTAGTTAAAGGTAACCTTATGCTTTTGCCAGTGTATCTTGTTAGTAGTGTTAGATGGGAATCACTTCAAGACCCTAATGATAAAGCAATAGGAATCTATGGAAAGAAAGCTGTTGAGCAACTAAAAGAGTTTGTTATAGCTAAAGTAGTTGGGTATGGTTCTCAGTATGCAGTTACTGTATGGAAATCCTCTACTTATAAGAATTGGAGTATAAACGATTACTACTATTATGTAGTTAAAATCTCAGATATTGAAGCATACAAAAAAGAGAAATATAAACCATAAAATAAATAAGATGCAGATATTAAATCTAGTTAGACCAGAGAAAAGTGATATTAAGTTTGAGATTATCACATTCCCTGATGGTGAGCCTCATATCAAACTTGAGGGTATTGATAGAAAGAACAAGGTTAATGTTGTGTGTAGAATTACAAGTCCAAAAGACCTGTTCATCCTATTACAGATAGGAGATATACTGAATAGGCATGAGGTTTCATTTGGTATACATATATACTATCTTATGTCTATGAGAATGGATAGAGTTATTAGCTTTAATGAAGCATATTCATTGAAGATAGTAGCCAATCTCATTAATAGTATGAATCCAGAAGCTGTAAATGTGCTTGAGCCTCATTCAATCAAGACAGAACTCCTCATTAAGGAGTTTTGGGGTCATTTGGAGCCAAGAATACCTAACTTCACTGGTTATATTCCAGTATATCCAGATGCAGGTGCAGTTAATAGGTATCAAACACTTGGTGAAGTTCTCATATGTAGTAAAACTCGTAATCCAGACACAGGTAAATTAAAAGGATTTCATATAGAGAATCCTGAATTACTTCAAGATGAAGATTTTAAAGACTTTCCTCTTGTAGTTATGGATGATCTATGTGATGCAGGTGGAACCTTTGTAGGGATTGCTAACAAGATTAGAGAAGTTAATCCTGATAGAAAGTTAGCTATCTATGTAACTCACATGGTTAACCCCAAAGGTATCACTACTCTCAGTGAGAACTATGATGAAGTGTATTTCACTAACTCATACAAAGACTGGGATAAATCAGATTTACCTGATAATGTAAGAATCATTAAAGTTATCTAATCATGAAACTAAGAGATTTTATTATTGTGTTTATTGTTATATGGATAGCAGCACTTACAGGGTTGACTCTTCATATATTCAATATAGAGAAGAAGCCTCCTGCACATTATGTTAAGTTAGAACAACCAGAGTTTCTCAATGAAGAATTGAATGATAGTACATTGCTAAAAGCCCTTGTCTATTATGAGATTAAGGAACCTTTGATAGTATTGGCACAAGCTAAGCTTGAGAGTGCTAATTATAAATCAAGGCTATGCAAAGAGAAGAATAACATCTTTGGATTGTATAATAGTAAAGCTCAACAGTATTATAACTTTGACCATTGGACCAATTGCATCATAGCATATAAGAATATGATAGAATACAAACAGAAAGATGGTGAAGACTATTATCATTTCTTACTTAGAATTAAATATGCAGAAGATATTGAGTACATTAGTAAAGTTAAATCAATTGTAAGTAAATTACCTCCGTAGATATGAATAGAGATTTAGTATCAAAAGAAATACAGTCTATAGATTCAAGTAACATACTCCTTGAACTTCCTACTTCATTTGGTAAGACTAAACAAGCCTTAGACTTAATGAATAAGAGAAAACCTAAGAGTATTCTTATATTAGTTCCAAGACTTGTCTTAATAGATAATTGGAAAGAAGAATTCACTAAGTGGAAGCTTGATAAATACTTGAAGTATGTAACATTTAGTACTTATGTAGGAATAAAGAAGCATAAAGATAAATCATTTGATATGTTAATAGCAGATGAATGTCATCATTTTACTGAGATGTCTTTAGGACACATAGATACTATGAAGTTCAAGTGGTGTGTGTTACTGTCAGCTACTGTTGGTAAATTCAAGGATGAACTAAAGTGTCACTTCAAAGAACTATATTGTTATCAAGTAACAGCTAAGAAGGCTATAGATGAAGGTATTTTACCTGATCCAAGAGTATATCTTATACCTTATAAGTTGGATAATACTAATAGGAAGTATCCATTAGAATTAAAGAATTCATCTAAAGGAAAGAAGATTACTTGTGATTATGGAGACAGATGGAAATATCTTAAGAATAAATCCTATACATCTATAACTGTACTATGTACTCAAGCAGAATATACCTATGAGATTGACTCAAAGATTGAATACTGGAAGAGAATGTATATGAGGAGTAAGAATGATGTCATTAAAAATAAATGGCTATATCTAGCAGGTTTAAGATTAAAAATGCTAGGTACATTTAAGAATCCCATTGTACAAAACCTTCAAGTGTTACTTAAGAACTACAGAAGTATTACCTTTTGTAACTCTATTGAACAAACAAAGATACTAGGTAAGAACTGTATCAATAGTAAGAATAAGGACTCTATTGAAATTCTTGAGAAGTTCAATCAAAAGAAAATTAATCATATAACATCATGTAATATGCTTAATGAGGGTATGAATCTTATTGATTGTCAGGTTGGTATCTATGCTTCCTTGAATAGTAGTGATACTATGATTAAGCAGAAGTTAGGAAGGTTACTAAGACATCCTAACCCTGTATTAATTATACCTTACTACAATAATACAAGAGAAGAAGAGATAATTGAGAAAATGTTTGAGGATTACAACCCAGAGCTTACAACAGTAGTTGAAAGTTTAAATCAGATTAAGGTATGACAATTACAATTGATGAAGATGTTTGTGCTAAATATAATCTGACTATGAGTGAAGTGTTGGCAATAGCTCTTGTGAAAACAGGAGCTGATGTGCCTACTTTATTTGCTAATCTTGAAGATAAGAAGGCATTAGTTAAGGATATGTTTAATAAGTATCTTGTAACTATGGGTTATGATGAGAGAGTGTCTAGTGTATTGTTAGACTCTGATAAAGATAGACAGCCACAAGACAGGATTGAAGACTTAGCTCTTAAAATGATGGCATTGTTTCCACAGCAAAAGAAGCAAGGTACTTCTCAGTATTTTAGAGGTAACAAGAAAGATGTTACACTAAGATTAAAGAAGTTCTTCAAGCTGTATGGAAATAAATTCACTGATAAACAGATTCTTGAAGCAACTGATAAGTATGTTAAATCTTTTAATGGTAACTATGCTTATATGAGAGTATTAAAGTATTTCATTTGGAAAGATGAAAGAAAGGTAGACTCTGATGGTGTAGGCTATGTTAGTGAGGTATCAGATTTAGCTACTTATATAGAGAATGAAACCAGTGATATGGCAGATTCTGATTGGACAGCAAGATTAAAATAGTATGGGATTATATGAAAGAGTATTAAAAGGTCTTGAAGAAAGAAGAAATAATCTACTTGAAGGTGGTATTAATAGCATACCTTCACCATTCATTAGGTTCAATGATGATTTTATAGGAATAGAAAAAGCAACTTACTATTGTGTGACTTCTGTTACAAAAGGTGGTAAATCTCAATTTGCTTCACATGTCTTTATGTACACTCCTCTTATATATGCTTATCATAATAGAGATAAAGTAAGAGTGAAGATATTATACTTTGCACTTGAAGAAACTCCTGAAAGAGTAATGCAGAGATTTATGAGTCACATTCTGTATTATCTATCTAAAGGTAAGATAAGAGTGTCTCCAAGAGACTTAAGAAGCTCAAAGAATGATAAGCCTTTGTCTCAGGAAGTACTTGATCTATTGCAGACTCAGGAATATAAGGACATGTTTAAGTTCTTTGAGGAGAATGTCATATTTAGCTCTACTGCTAATCCCACTGGCATCTATAAAGAATGTAAGAGATATGCAGAAGAAAGGGGGGTTATACATACAAAGAAAGCTGTTTACAGAGGTGAGTTAGGAGAACTTAATGAAACAGATTCCTTTGACTATTATGTTCCTAATGACCCAGGTGAGTATATTATTCCATTTATAGATCATATTGGTTTAATTGACACTGAAAGAGGAATGAATCTTAAACAATCAATGGATAAGTTATCTGAATATTTGGCAAAGTATCTTAGAAATAACTATGGTATGAGTCCTGTAATTATTCAGCAACAATCCTTTGAGAATGAGAGTAATGATAACTTTGTTAGTGGGAAGATTAGACCATCAGCACAAGGATTAGGTGATAGTAAATACATTGCAAGAGATTGTAATATACTTCTAGGTTTGTTTAGTCCATTCAAGTTTGAACTCAATGAGTATAAAGAATATGACATAACAAAGTTTAGAGATAACATTAGATTCCTTGAGGTTCTTGTCAATAGAGATGGTGAAATGGGTGGTTTATGTCCTTTGTTCTTTGATGGTGCTGTATGTGATTTTCAAGAACTTCCTTTGCCTAAAGATACAGAAGGTCTTGCAAGGGTATATAGTTATCTGAAATATATCAGAGGAGTACCACAAAGTTCAAAGGTATTCTTTATGTCTTCAAGAAGAAAGTATTTGCATAGATGGAAAAGATTATCTATCTTTGCACGGTTTAAAAGAAAAATAAAGGAGAAGTTAAATGTATAGTGGAATTTATAAGATAGAGAATACAATTAATAGTAAGGTGTATGTAGGTTCCTCTAATAATATAAAAGTAAGGTGGAGAAAACATAAGGCACTTTTAAGACATAACAAACATCCTAACCAACATTTACAGAATGCTTGGAATAAGTATGGAGAAGACATGTTTATCTTTTCTGTAATTGAGTTATGTCCAATTAGTTCTCTATTGAATAAAGAACAGTATTACATAGATTTGTTAAAGCCTGAATATAACCAGACATTAGTAGCAGGAAAAGTAGAAATGACTACTGATAGAAGAAAGAAACTATCTTATTCAGTCACTCAAGCATATAAAGAGGGAAGAATAAAAAAGACTATTAAATCTATTTATCAGTACGATTTAAAAGGAAACTATATTAGAAAGTATAATTCTCTTGGAGAAGCTTCGACTGCTTTAAATATTCACATTACTAAGATTTCTTGCGCTGCAAATGGTAAATGCAACATAGCAGGAGGTTATGTTTGGAGATTTTATAAGGCTAATAAGTTAAATGTGTGGTTTAATGGGAGGGGAAAGACCCTAACTAAAGAGCCATACAGGTTGAAAAATGTAAAAATAGCATTAACTAATTGTAATGAGCATCTTGTATTCAAGAATGCTAAAGAAGTTTCAAATAAATTAGGATGCAGCACATTTCAAGTGTATAATTCTATTAGAAGGAACTCTTTATTATTAAATAAATATAAGGTGGAAAGAAAAATTTTATAATATGGCGAAGATACTAATTCTTGCGAAAAGTGGATTTGGTAAAACTACTGCATTGTGTGGTAGAAAGAAGTTTGGTATTGAAGGGTTAAACCCAGCAGAAACATTTCTCATTCAATGTGCAAATAGAGAACTTGCTAACTTGGATTATAAGTTAATTGATGGAGTTACTAATGCAGACAGCCTAAAGAATGTTATTGGTAATGGTAACAGAATTCAAGTTGGTAATATCTCAGGTCTTGAGAAATTCAAGACAGTTGCAAAAGCTATTGAGATGTTAGCTCAATCACCATTCAAGAATATTGTAATTGATGATTTCAATTACTTATCTCAAGATTATTATATGGCAAATGCTATGAAAGGTGGTTGGGATAGAATGTGTGTCCCTGCATAGAGTAATCTATGTGAAAATAATTGGGTAAAAACGGTGAAGGGTATTGCATATCTTATTATTTATTTGTATATTTGCCAACCAAATATACAATAGATATGAGAGATTTTATTCCTAATAAGAAAGAACATAGAAGTGATTACTTTAAAGTAATTGATTCAGAGGTTAAAGCCTATATTCTAGGCTATTTAGTAGCAGATGGTTCTATAGAAGAATCAGTAAGAAAAGATAGACCAAGTAAATTAGTAAGATTAAGATTTGGATGTATATCAGAAGATGATGAAATTATAAGATTAATACAAAGAGAAATAGCTCCTAATAATAATCTTAGATATTATCAACCTAAAGCTCAAAACAGAAAACCTACTACTATATTACAAATATGTGATAAAGAGTTAGTTAATGATTTGAGAACTTTATACAATATACAACCAAGGAAGACTTATGATGTTAATTTTGAATTTCCTAATATACCTCAAATATATGAAAGAGATTTTATAAGAGGTTTTATAGATGGAGATGGGTCTATAGGTGATAGACATTTTAGTATGATTTGTAATTCACCTAAATTTGCAGAACAGATTAAAGATAGATTTTTAGAAGTTGTGCCTGAATTGAAATGGGTGATTTATAGGGAAAATAGGAAACTAACTCCTTATTGGAGCCTTCATTTCAGTTATAGTATGAAAGTCAGGAAACCTATATTTAATTATCTTTATAAAGATGCTACAGTGTTCTTAAAAAGAAAAAGGGATAAAGCACTTAATACCGTGCTAAATGCAGTAGATAAAAGGACTGCACAGTGTAACGCATAGATACTGAACCTGTATTTAATACAGAATATAATGTATCCAAGAGTATCCAACTCCTTATTTATATAAGGATGAAAATGTATGCTGAACTATAGCAACTATGCAAGAAGCTATAGAACTAGGGGATAAAAAGCCCTTAGGATAACAAATTGACACCGAAACAAATTGGTTATGGTATGGGACTTATCTTCAATGCATTTGAAGCTATTCCAACCAGAGAGAAAGACTTATTTGCTATGGCTCATTATGAAGAGTATAAAGATAAGAATGGTGATTCCATTTCTTATAAGTTCAAGACTACTGGTAATATGGTGGATGGTTACATTACACCAGAAGGTAAGTTTGATATTATTCTTTATGGTAAGGCAGGTTGGGATGATCAAAACAAGAAAGCAATTAAACAGTTTGTGATTGACTTTGATGGTGAATATCCTGCAAAGGATTCTATTGGTGCATTGGATGAGTGTCCATTATATATTCCTAATGATTTAGGGTATGTAAAGAAGTTAATTAATAAGCATTATAACAGAGAATAATGGATAGAGAACAAGTAGTTAAGTTATTAAGGGATATACAGAATAGTCCTGGCTTTTATAATGATATTACAAAGAAAGATGTTATACTTAACTATTGTGTTGAGCATGGTAAATCTCCTCAACTATCCATTCAATTTGTTCAGATCATTAGTATAAATAGAGTGTTACTAAATGAAATATTTCTTGATACACTAGAAATGTTAAAGAAAGAGCATACTATTAATACCTTATATGCATCACAGAATTCCATTAATAGAGGAAATAACCCAATTTTATTAATATATTAATTAAAAGAAACATGAAAGAATTAAGTAGAACAGAATTAGCAACAGTTAAAAGAACTGCGGCTAATGTGAAAACATTCAGAGCTAAGAAGGCTAAGTTAGAAGCACAAAAGGCTAAAATTGATGCAGAACTTGAATCTGTAAACAGAAGTATTGATTTGTTTGAACAACCAATCATTGAAGTAACTGGTGGATTTACATCAGAACAAGTACTCAATGGTGAAATGGAACTTGCTATGAGTCAATCTGTAGAGAGTCCTTCTGAAGCTCCTGTAGAGAAAACAGTGTGTGGAGTATCTGTATCAGATTTGCAGGCACAAGACAATGCACTGAGAGCTGAAGAAGCTCATATCAATCCTTTTGAATTGAAGTTAGATGAGTCAAATCCCCTACCTTTTGAAGCATAAAAAACATTTGAATAATATGAAGAAGAATAGTGCAAAAGTAATGATGGCATTTGCCAGTGGTTCAGAGTCTAAAGAACATGTAAGAAAGCTCTATATAGGTGTTGCACCTGTATTTGTTGCAGCAGTAAATCCTAACAAGACATTGCTGAGTGATTTCTACAACTTTGATGTAGAAGAGGAACCAACCTATATTAGTGAAGCTGAAGTAGGACCTGATGGTAACAAGGTTAAAGTTCCTCAGGTAAAAATTGACTTTCTTGTAGTATCTGATCCTGCAAAATGCAATGGTATTGAGATGAGAAAATCAATTACTTTCTTCATTAAGAAAGCAATCAGGTATAACAGAGATGCTACCAAGGTTCAAGTGATTGACAAGTATGGTCAGACTGCATGGCCTACAATTGAAGAGGCTAAAATTCATGCAATTCCTCAGTATGCAAGTGGTCCTGCAAATCTTGACAAAGATTATAGACCTGCCTATATTGGTGAAGAAGAATTGACTAACTTCATCAAGGCATATCTTAACATTCCTAATCCATCTTATTCTTATATAGATAAGAATACTGGTGATAAGGTTGTTAAGACTTTGGCTAATCTTGATGATGCACTTGCCAGACTTGACAATATTGACAACTATTTCAAAGGTGATTACAGTGAACTGGAATCTATCTTGAAGCTCCAGCCTAAGAATGTAGTGAAGGCTTGCTTTGGTGTAAGAACAACTGATGATAACAAACAGTATCAAGCTGTATTTACTCAGAAGTTCTTGAAGAATTCTGTTACTGACTACAGTTCTCTTGATAAAGAGATTCAAAGCAGAATAAATGCAGGTGGTTATAGTAACACTGAATTCAGTGTAGAACCTTTGCATGAATATGTAGTTGAATCAACTAACTTCAATGAAGTATCAGCTACTCCAAA
>OLNJ01000397.1_pt1 | contig 38531 bp, 31 predicted proteins | sample 1672191 | NCBI WGS metagenome assembly OLNJ01 (sample SAMEA3136657, study PRJEB25190) | human gut metagenome | biome: human gut; feature: human-associated habitat; material: faeces | place: Austria | collected 2013
TCCTGTTTTTTCCAGACAATTATGCTTGAACCCCCTTTAGAGCAGGACTATAATGAAAGAAAAAGGAGCGTGATCTTATGAAGACGGAGACTTCAAACAACTCTCTCCCTTTCACCTGTACTCCGGCTTATGACCGGGATGCCTGCAAGGGATGTGTCTGTTCTACCTGTTATGAACAGGAATTCTGTGACCGGTGCAGCTCCTGTGTGGAGCAGAGCCATCGCAAGGAACGGTGTAATGCTTATGAAGGTGCTTATAATTACTAACCCCATCAATGCTTCTCTGTCGGAAGTACAAAAAGCCTGTCGGAAAATCCGAGATTTTCCGGCAGACTTTTTTATATACAGCGTAAGCATTTCTTCTATCATTTTGTTTTTACAGGCCAGATAAAGTCCTCATGACCTGTTTTATTTTCTCTCACTTACACTGAATTTCCGTAATATTGGATATTTAATCCAGTAGTCTTCCGGCTTCATATGAACATTTTAAATCATCTTCGTTCCACTGTACCGTCATTTTATTATTTCACTCTTTTATATTTCAAGCATTCTCATAAATTCAGGGAGATGCAACCCAAAACGAATTACTTCTCCCATCTCAAAATTAATCATTCCTCTGACAACGTCTTCTTCAGTTCCTCTAATTCTTCCAGATCAAGCCCTGTCACAGCACAAATCTGCTCTTCTGTAAGGATTCCTGCGTTCATCAGATTAATTGCAATCTGCTTTTCTTTCTGCTTCATTCCCTGCTCCAGCCCACTGGCAAATCCTTCTTCTACGCCTTCCTCGCGGGTCTGTCTCATATGGCGTTCTTCATCATATTCATATATGCTCACTTTCTTCGCCTCCGCACGATTTTTTCTCAAAAAATCTGCCAGTATTCCTTCACTGATGCACTCCGTGATCGCACGCTCCACTGCTTCATCCAGACTCATCTCTGCAGCATATTCTCTAACTCTTGAGGTATATTCCGCATAGTCATGAAGTGTTCTGCAGGTTTCCATCAGTTTCCGGTTGTGGCCTTTGTTGATATTCAGCATGACTGCTGTCAGTTCCAGAGATGGTTCACTCTCCGAAATCGTAAAAAGCTCTGACAATTTCACTTCTTTCCGATCCGGCTGTTCTGCCTGTCCATTGTAAAAAATCACAAATTTCGGTGTTGGCAGCTTCACGGGCCTGCTTCCATAAAGATTCATGTCCTTCGTATAATCCGAATACACATCCGCCACATACAAAAGATATCGTACCGGCAGATTCGGACTGTATGTAGACTGATGCTCATACAGATGCAGACGCATCTCAATAATAAACGAAACATCATTCTGCATGGACATATAAACAGCATTTTCCAGCGTATTGATCTGAAGCAGCTCAGGATCGTCATAACTGGTTCCGTTGATCGCATTGTAAAGCTTCAGCAATTCATTCCTGTCACTGAATAACATTGCAAAAATCCGTGATTTATAAATCCGGTTTGCAGTCAGTACCTCCGTCTTGTTTTCACTCATGCGGTATCCTCCTTGTAAACAGTTGGGAGAATCCCTTTATAAAAAACATCCTCGGAAATCTCCCTGCGTCATCATGTAATATAAGCATTGAGATTTCTTCTTGAATGCCGAACGGCTTTGAATTTCAGATACGGAAAGATTTCCGTATAGAATGATAGAAATGAAATGCTTTTTCTTTAATTTAGCACAAAATGGGCAGGGATTCAAGAATATTATTTCGACAAATTTTGACCTCTTCGGTGGAACTATTTGGCATAGGGCACGAAGCGCCTCGCCGCCCGTCCGCACACATCGGCTCAACCTCTCACTCCCAACACCGCAGCATCCATCGCCCTATCCAGCATCTTCCCACATTCCCAAAACGCAGAACAACTGCGTGGCCAGAGGGGAGGAGCGCGAGGAGGGGAAACGGCTTTTCGCAACTACGAGTGCTTCCCCTCCTCGCAAATTTCCACTGCTTCAAAAGCAGAACCTTTTCACAAAAAGAAAATCGATACAAAAAAAAGAGACCATCAAACCAAAAAAAGTCCAACAGTCTCCAAAAAAGAAAAACTCAATTTTTATTCTTTATTATTTATTCTTTACCTTTTCCAGCATCTCCTCAGCCCTCTGAACCTCACTCTTCTCATCCTGCGGAAGAACAATATTCAGAATAATAGCAAATACCGCTGCCGGTACAATACCGGAACCACCGAAGATCAGGCTGATAGCCTGCGGCAGATGTGCAAGGATTGCTGTGTTGGAACCAAGTCCATAGCCAAGACCAAGTGCAACAGAAACGATCGTAACATTTCTTGGTCCTACCGGCCATTTTGTGATCAGCTGAATACCGCTGACAACAATAGATGAGAACATCATAACAGCAGCTCCGCCAAGAACACTCTGCGGCATAATGGAAATTAATGCTGCAAGCTTCGGAAACAGGCCGCATGCAATCAGGAAGATTCCACCGGTTGCAATACAGAAACGGTTTACAACCTTATTCATGGCAACCAGACCAACATTCTGGCTGAAAGAAGTATTCGGAAGTACACCGAACAGTGCTGCAAAGGAAGAACCAAGTCCATCACACATAACACCACCGGAAAGCTCTCTGTCAGTAGCCTCTCTGTCAAGACCACCTTCTGTAATTCCGGAAATGTCACCAACAGTCTCAACCGCAGTAACAATAAACATGATCAGGATCGGCACGATCGCACGTGCGTCAAAGACCCATTTCACAGGCATCAGTGCCGGTACTGCAAACCATTTTGCCTGGGCAACCTTATCCCAGTTCAGAACCCATGCCTTTGTAGCCTCCACAGTGACTCCTGTATCGTCTACATATGTAAAGGTTGTCGGAAGTATCACCGCCATGATACTTACCAGGATATATCCTACGATGATACCAATCAGAATAGAAGAAAAACTTGTGAAACCTTTTGTTCCATGTTTCAGTGCAATGATCACAACCAGAACCACAAAGCCAACAAAAAGATTCTCAAGAGAACCATAATCTTTTGCTGAACTTCCTCCACCAAAAGAGCTGATTCCGACACTGATCAGTGAAAGACCGATTGAAAGCACAACGGTACCGGTTACAACAGATGGGAAAAATCTTCTCAGCGGTTTCAGAAAACTTCCCAGTACAGTCTCAAAAAGACCTCCGATGAAACATGCTGCCATGATCGCGCCATAAGCTACGATACCGTTTCCCATGACACCGGCAACGCTCTGACATACACCAATGAAACCAGAACTTGTTCCCATAACAATCGGGAGCTTACCACCAACCGGTCCAATCGTAAAGACCTGTACAAGTGTAACAATTCCCGCGATAAGCATCGCATTCTGGAGCAATGCTACCTGAAGCTCCCCGCCGGCTTCGATTCCGCAGGCTGCCGTGATGATCAGAAGCGGGGTAAGGTTACCCACGAACATGGCAAGCACATGCTGAAGTCCAAGGGGAATTGCCACCTTAAGAGGCGGGCGTCCGTCCAGCTCATAAGGGCTGGCTGTTTTTGTCTCGTGTTTTTCCATAATGAATCCATCCTTTCTTTCCCTATGCCTGACAGTAACATGAAGCCAGAAGAAGCCGAAAAACTCCGTCCCCAATGGAAAAAGGCGGCTATCCCATTCGGAAGGAGCCAGAAAACTCCGTTCCCAATGGAACAACCGCCCTGTTCTCTGTCAGTACACGTATCGTATCTTTTTAGATACTCTTATCTGAACTGTTATTTCAGACTCCTGAAAAACGGGTTCATTATACATTATCTGACATGGTATATCAAGTATTAATTAACATGTTGTCTCTTTTTTAGCTGCTTTTCTCTCGAGAGTCTTTTCCCACATTTCATCTGCGTCTTTTTTCCATACCTCTGCGTAATGATCGCATTTTGCACAGAGATGTTCTGCAGTCTCCGGTGATTGGAGATCTGTGGATTTTGCACCGGAACGCTCAACCATTTTGCGGAGAAGCTGCGGATTCTCAAGCATCGGACATGGACGAAGCATGTTGTCGTTGAATGGCTGGCCTTTATGATATTCCATAAAGATCGGGCTCTTCAGTGCCTCAAGAAGTGTGTTCTCCTTGATATTTGCGTTGGAGAAATGGATAAATACACAAGGATCCACATCACCGTTTGCATTAATATGAAGGTAACGGCGACCACCTGCGATACATCCGCCTACATACTCTGCATCATTCTGGAAGTCCATTGTGAAGAGAGATTTTGTTGCACGGAATTTACGAACACTGTCGTACATTTTGATTCTCTGCTCCGGTGTAGGAAGAAGGTCTGCTGCTGCATCGTTTCCTACTGGCATGTAATGGAAGAACCATGCAAAATATGCTCCGCACTCGATCAGATGATTGAAGTATTCCTCACTGCTTACTGCATCTACGTTTGCAGATGTGTAGCATGTGGAAATACCAAACGGAAGTCCGTGGCTCTTTAAGAGTTCCATTGCATGCATAACCTTCTGATAAACACCATCACCACGACGTCCGTCTGTAGTTGCCTCTGTTCCCTCAAGGCTGATTGCCGGAACGAAGTTCTTTACACGGAGCATTTCCTGGCAGAACTCCTCATCGATCAGAGTTCCGTTTGTGAAGGAAAGGAACTCGCAGTCTGGGTTCATCTCACAGATCTTGATCAGATCTTTTTTACGTACAAGCGGCTCACCGCCTGTATAGATGTACATATATGTTCCAAGCTCTTTACCCTGTTTTACGATGGAATCAATAGTCTCAAGATCAAGGTTCAGCTTGTGGCCGTACTCTGCTGCCCAGCAGCCTGTACAGTGAAGGTTACATGCGCTTGTCGGGTCAAGAAGAATCGCCCACGGTACATTACAGTCATTCTCTGCGGAAACCTTCTGCTGTGTTGCGCTTCCCTTAAGGCTGGCATTTACGATAAAGTTACGAAAAAATGTCTGGCGTACACCCGGATCCAGCTGATACATACGAAGGATCAGCTGATACCAGTTATCCTTTGCCTCGATAGAATGACGGATCGCATTTCTCTGTCCTGCGTACCAGTCTTCCGGTGTTACCTTGTCAACCAGTTCCATGATCTTCGGTATATTTGTCTCCGGATCCTTTTCCAGATAATCCAGTGCTTTTGTTACAGTCGCTGTGATTGCTGCCTGTTTTGCTTTGTCAATAATTCCCATCTCTGTTTCCTCCTTATGTTGTCCCGCCACGCAGTTAAAAGAATTCATTTCTTCTGCTTACAGGTATTTGCTTTTGTTATTTCTTATGTTTACAGGTGGTTCTTAATGATCTTGATCGTCAGGATCGCCACCCAGAAATTAAGAAGCCCCTCAAGTAAAATAGAAAAACCTACCAGCACCATCATTGTTGCTGCTGCTTCAAATGGTCTGATAAAAACCAGAACCCCGATCACTCCTGTCACCAGGGCCACCACCAGGATCTGCCACCATAGTGCAAGACCAAATCTTTTTGCATCTACGGACATCTGAATCTTAAATAGTGCATCTGCCAGGATCAGAATACCAAATACAGAAAAAATAAGATCCACTGCGAAATTTTTTCTGGCGATCATGATCACACCCACTGCCATCAGCAGAATTCCGAAAGCCAGGTCAAACTGAAAGGCCAGGCAAAAAGCATCTCTCGTAAAATAGCCGCTGATCTTGATCGCACCGTACAGGATCAGCATAGTTCCCATCAGTACGCACAGCATCCTTACAGAGCTTTTTGGCTTCGCCATCAGAAAAATTCCCAGTGCACAGAACAGTAATGACATGATGATGTAGATGTTTTTCACGATCTTCAGCTGCTTCAGGTCATCCATACGTTCCTCCCTTGATAATTTTTTCTCATTTACTGACCTGAATTATACAACCCGTTTTTTCCAAAAAAAACAGACAAAAAAGAGCCAGTGCCTAAATTTCAGACACCAGCTCAAAATTAACTGACTTACATTTTGTTATGATCTTCCGGAAAAATCATCCGGAAATTATTCACTTCGGAGAAACTGCTTCTCAAGGCTTATCTGATATATTTTCTCCAGTTTATGCATATCCTCAAGAATATTATAATCCATATCGTGCCGTAACCAGTCCAGAATCACGCCCACAAATACGCATTTATAATATCGGATCACCAGACGCCTGTCCTCCGGATCCATCTCATACTCTCCTACAACTCTGTTGACCAGCTCTTCCACAACACTCTCCGACGCATGATCCAGATAGTCTGCAAAAACATCTCTCTGTATGGAACGGTAAAGATGAAGCATTGCTTTTTTGTTTTTCTGGACTGCGTTGACCAGTATCTCCATACAGTCACTGACTGATTCCGGTGACTTCTGATTCTTCAGAATATCCTTCAGTTCTTCCTTTACAACTGCTTCTACTGCATCCGGGATATCCCGGAAGTGATAATAAAAAGTATTTCGGTTCACGCCACAGCGTTCCACAATATCCTTCACTGTAATCTTGGATAGTGGCTTCTCATTCATAAGCTCCGTCAATGTCTGTAATATAATCTGCCTTGTAAAACCTGGCATTTCCTCTCCCCCATCACAATCTTTCCTCGGGTTATTTCCTTATTATGTCACAAAATTATTAAGCTTTCAAGCGAAAACATCAGTGAAAATATGCCGTAAAATATGTCAAATAACTTTTTTCTCAGACCGGACATGAACAATGCCCTCTGCTACTGTATGATTTCTGACCTGGTCTACCACGATATCGAGATTTTTCCAGTGGCAGCGGAATTTTTCTCCATCCTCCGGTACCCTCTCCAGCACACCACATACAAAGCCGCTGAAAGTGTCGTATTTCTCCACCGGGAGTTCAACATCCATGGCCTCTGCCACATCGTCAAGAATGGCACCACCCTGAACTCTCCAGACATGCTCGCCTGTTTTTTCGATGTCATCCGGTTTCGGAAGATCTGTGCGGTCATCAATATCTCCCACCAGTGTTTCCACCAGATCATGAAGTGTCACGATTCCCACAAAGCATCCATACTCATCCAGGACTGCCGCAAAATAATCTCTCTTCTCCCGCATCTCACGAAAGATCAGATTCGCACGCATGGACTCCGGTACCAGAAACGGCGGATAACAGGCTTCCTTCAAAACAGCCTCTCTGGTTCTGTTATTCAGGCGGAAATAATCTCTGGTATCCAGGATATAAACGATATCATCCTGGTTTTCCCCGCATACCGGATAGCAGGTATGACGGTTCGCTCTTATAGTCTCTTCCCATTTTTCATCAGGATCTTCCATATAAAGGACCACCACATCACGCCTGTGCGTGCAGATCTCATCTGCAGTCGTATCATCCAGGTCAAAAACATTGCGGATCATTTCGCTCTCTTCCTGCTGAATATTGCCCTGCTCATTTCCCTCGCTGATCATCATACGGATCTCTTCTTCTGTGACCTGCTCTTCTTTTTCTTCAGGACGGATTCCCATTAATCTGAGAACACCGTTGGCTGTTGCTGTCAGAAGTACCGTCACCGGCCATACTGCAATGAGCACTGCATGAAGCAGTCCTGCCAGACGTAAGGACAACTCATCTGCATTCTTCATTCCCAGTCGTCTGGGCACCAGTTCTCCGAAAAGAAGGCTCACATAGGAAAGCAGCACGGTCACAATGATCATACAGATCACTTTCAGAACATTCTGTGGTATATCCACTCCGGCTTTCAAAAGGGCTGCTGCCATAGGCTGTGCAAAATATTCCGCTGCAAAAGCACTCTGCAGAAATCCGGCCGTAGTCACAGTCACACGGATCGCCGTCATGAAATGTGCCGGCTGTTCTGATATCTTCATCAATATCTGTGCACGGTGGTCTCCGCCCTCTGCCAGCTCCTTCATCTTCGGTTCATTCATGGACAGAACCGCAATCTCTGCTCCCGCAAAAACAGAGTTCAGAAAGATCAGAACCACCAGTAAAATAATTGCCTGTATCATGTTTTTATTCCCCTAAATGTATTAGTCCCTTGATATAACATAACTGCCTGATTCCGTTACGATAACACAATTGATATCGTCTGTCAAACCTTCCTGTCATCGGAAACCATGGCATAAAAAAGCAGCGGATTTTCTGCTCACTCCGCTGCCTCGTTTTTTTCAATATGATGCTTCGGAAATTCCATAATGATCTCCGTTCCCTGTCCGGGCTCACTGTTAAGCCACAACCGTCCTTCCAGTGTTTTCACCCCATGTTTCACAATAGAAAGTCCAAGACCGGTTCCCCCGACCTCCTTGGAATGGCTCTTGTCCACCCGGTAAAACCGCTCGAAGATCCTCTCCTGATCCTCCTTTGGAATTCCGATTCCTGTGTCCCGCACAGTCACACTGACTACATCTCCGTCATCCTTCAGCTTCACAAAGATCTCGCCGCCACGATGATTGTACTTAATCGCATTATCGCATACATTATAAAGTACTTCTTCCATGATCGTAGGCACTGTATCCAGAACCGTGTTTCCACCTTCCATATACATATGTACATCCTGCTTTCTGGCAGCTTCATGGAGTGTGGTAAAAATATCATGTGTCATGCTGTACAGATCAACGCTTTCCCACTGGTACGGAAGGCCTCCTTCATCTAAGCGGGAAATCCGGATCACATCCCCTACCAGATGAATCAGTCTCTGGGCTTCTTTGTAGATCCGCCCTGCAAAAGCCTTCACATCCTCTTCCTTCACAAAACCGTCCTGCATGATCTCAGCAAAGCCGGAAATGGAAGTCAGCGGCGTTTTCAGCTCATGAGAAACATTGGCAGAAAATTCTCTGCGTAACTGCTCGCGCTCTACTTTTTCTGTCACATCCACCAAAAGTATAACTGCACCTTCTATATTATTTTCACGGGTAACAGGATTGGCAATCACCTGAATATCACTGCCATCCAGACGAAGGATCTTATCCTCGTGTTTTCCTTCCAGAACCTGTTCCACAACTGTGCGGAACTCCTCAGACCGGTTCAGGGAATACACACTTTCCCCTGTTTTCACTTCTTTTACCTTGAGAAGCCTTCCTACACTGGAGTTGCCGGAAAGAACCATAGTATAACGGTCGATCACAAGAAGTCCTTCCTGCATGTTTTCTGTAATAATGGAAAATTCCTTCTGCTGCCTTCTGGCTGCCTCAAGCTGCAGACGGATCTGACGGTTCTGCCTGTATATCTTGCTGAGAAGAGGCTCCACTTCTTCATATACGTCATTTTCCTCCGGATGATCCAGATCAAGATCGTTCAGCGGTGCAACTACCTTCCCGGAAAGTCTGGATGCAAAGATTCCCGACAGAACCAGCATAAGGATCAGCACTGCGATCAGCGGCGGAATCAGCTGAAAAAGCAACGCGATCGCAGAATCCTGGGTACTGGAAACTCTCAGCACATTGCCATTATCCAGGCGCAGCGCGTAATACATGGTTTTTTCGGAAAGTGTGGACGACATTCTTTCATCTGTACCCTCCCCACCTAACTCCGCTTCCCGGATTTCCTTACGGTGGCCATGATTTTCCATAGTTTCCACATCTGCTTCATTATCGTAGATGACTTTTCCACTTTTATCCACATAAGTAATCCTGGAATCGTCATGACCCAGGCTCTGCAGGTAGTCTGTACCTGCACTTTCCACACCTCTGGAAATATAGACAGCCTCTTTTTTAAGCTCATCCATCAGCTGTCCCTGAAAAGAATGATAAAGAATTCCAATGACAAATGCCAGTCCCAGCACTGTAACCAGTGATGAGACCAGCATGATGTATTTGAAGATTTTTTTACTCAAAACATTATTCTCCAACAAAATAATTATCCGTATGACTGCTGCTGTTTCTGTGAGTTCCTGTGATGGAATACTCTACCCACTCGGCAATGTTCACTGCATGATCGCCGATACGTTCAAAATACTTCGCTGCCATGAGAATGTCAAGTCCGATACGCACATCCGGTTTTCCATCGCTTAAAATCTCAACCAGCTTTTCTTTAATCTCATTAAAAGCATCATCGACTTTATCGTCATCTGTGATCACCTGTCTGCAAAGCTCCAGATCACCTTTTACGAAAGCATCGATACTTTCGGTTACCATGCGGACAGTATCCTCTGCCATCTTCCGGATATTAATAATATCTCCGGTAACTGCTTTGTCCTCGATGTGCTTGGAAAGATCCGCAATATCTGCTGCCTGGTCACCGATGCGTTCCATATCGGAAATCATCTTCAGTGCTGCGGAAATGGATCGCAGATCTCCGGCTACCGGATGCTCATGAAGAAGAAGCTTCATGCAGAGATTTTCGATCTCTCTTTCCTGTGCATCGATCTCCTTCTCAGTATCAAAGATCTTGCCGATCAGTGTATTTCCACCTTCACCCTGAATCGCTTTGGCAGAAAGAGAAATTGCTTTTTCACAGAGACTTCCAAGTGTGATCATCTCAACATGAAGTTCTTCCAGCTGTCTTACAAAACGTTCTGACATAATATCAACCAAACCTTCCTGTAATATAATCCTCTGTACGCTTATCTGCAGGCATGGAGAACAGCTTGTCTGTGTCTGCATATTCCACTACTTCTCCAAGCAGAAAAAATGCTGTCTTATCGGAAATACGTGTTGCCTGCTGCATGTTATGCGTAACCATGACAATGGTGTAATCCTTTTTAAGCTCTACAGCCAGATCCTCGATCTTGGATGTGGAGATCGGATCCAGGGCAGATGTAGGCTCATCCATCAGAAGTACTTCCGGCTGTACTGCAAGGGCACGTGCGATGCAGAGACGCTGCTGCTGTCCACCGGACATACCGAGAGCACTTTTTTTCAGGCGGTCCTTAACCTCATCCCAGATTGCTGCGTCGCGGAGAGATTTTTCCACGATTTCATCCAGCTTCGCCTTGGAACGGATTCCGTGTGTTCTTGGTCCGTAAGCGATATTATCATAGATGCTCATTGGGAACGGATTGGGCTTCTGGAATACCATACCCACGCGCTTACGCAAAACATTCACATCCATGTCTCCGTAAATGTCTTCTCCGTCAAGCTCTACCTTTCCTGTGATGGTACAGCCTTCCACAAGGTCATTCATACGGTTAAGAGATTTCAGCAGTGTGGATTTACCGCAGCCGCTTGGTCCGATGAATGCTGTGATCTCTTTTTCCGGAATCTCCATGTTGATGCCTTTCAGCGCATGAAAATTTCCGTAATGAAGGTTCATATTGTCAATTAAGATTTTTGTATTTTCACTCATGATGGGTTATCCTTTCGCGATTTTTCTGGCTACCAGACTGGACAGTCCGTTGATAACAAGTACAAATGCCAGAATGACTACAGCTGTTGCAGATGCCTGGTTTACATGAAGTCCCTCGCTGGAGAGCACATACATGTGAAGTGCCAGTGTTCGTCCGGAGCCCATAAGGCTGTTCGGAACTGCTGCAACGGTACCGGAAGTATAAAGAAGGGCTGCTGTCTCACCTACCACACGTCCGATTGCAAGGATCACACCTGCAAGGATTCCCGGAACTGCTGACGGAAGTACAATGGTAAAAATGGTACGGAGCTTTCCTGCTCCAAGTCCGAAGCTGGCTTCACGGTAGGAATCCGGAACTGCTTTCAGTGCCTCCTCCGCGGTACGCATGATCAGCGGAAGTACCATGATCACCATGGTAAGGGCACCGGAAAGAAGGGACATTCCCCAGTGCAGGGCTGTTACGAAGAACAGCATACCGAACAGACCATATACGATAGATGGAATACCGGAAAGTGTCTCTGCCGTGATACGGATCAGATTTACGAAACGGCTGCCTTTTTTGGCATATTCTACAAGGAAGATCGCTGCAAAAATTCCTACCGGCGCTGCAATGGCAAGGGATACCAGGGTCATGATCAGAGTATTGATCAGTGACGGAAGAAGGGAGACATTCTCCGATGTGTAGGTCAGGCTGAACAGGCTTGCATTCAGGTAGGGGATACCTTTTACAAGCACATAGCCGATGAGGAAAAACAACAGTGCAAATGTAAGCACTGCTCCCAGCAGTGTGAGGAATGCCAGGATTCCTGCACCAGGATGGCTGATGTAGGATTTCAGCTGGTCGCCGATGGAAAGTGTATTTCTTTTTTTCATATTTGTTTCTGCCGCAGGATCTGCGGTCGCTGTTACATTAGTTTGCATGTTCCGCCCTCCTGTTCAGAAGCGAAAGGCTTAAGTTGATGATCAGGATAAATACAAAGAGTACAACTCCTGTTGCAATCAGGGCCTCTCTGTGAAGTCCTGAAGCATATCCCATCTCAGTTACGATATTTGCTGTCATGGTACGTACACCCTGAAGAAGTCCTTTTGGCATACGCGGCTGGTTTCCGGCTACCATGATAACGGCCATGGTCTCACCGATGGCACGGCCGATTCCCAGAACCACACCTGCCAGGATTCCGGATTTTGCTGCCGGAAGCATAACGAAGAAAATACTTCTTTCTTTTGTTGCACCAAGCGCAAGAGAACCTTCATAGTAGCTCTCAGGAACGCTTCGGATCGCGGACTCTGTAACTCCGATGATGGTCGGAAGGATCATGATTCCAAGAAGGATACATGCTGCCAGCATACTGCTTCCGGTTCCTCCGAAGATCTGGCGGATAAGGGGTACCAGGAGAACCAGGCCAAAGTAACCATATACGATCGATGGAACGCCGGCCATCAGTTCAATACCGGATTTCAGCGGTTTATAGATTTTTTTCGGGCAATATCTTGCCATAAATACGGATGTAAAAAGTGCAATCGGCACTCCGATGATGATGGCTCCTGCTGTTACGTAGATACTTGCCACGATCATTGGCAGGATTCCGAATTTGTCGTTGGTTGGTCTCCACTCTGTTCCAAAGAGGAATTTTAAGGGACCGATCTTTCCCATTGCTGGAAGTCCGTTCGCAAAAAGGAATACGCAGATGAGAAATACTGCGAGAACGGATGCACAGGCTGCAATAAGGAAGACGATCTTCATGACCTTTTCTCCTAAATGATTCATAAAACACCTTTCTCTCTGATATGTAGCTCGAGCGGCTTTCCTGACTTTGTCATGATCGCCGCTCTTTGTAAGATACTTCAATCAGTTTCGCAATTTCCGGGAGATTATTTTGTAACGTCTTCCCAGTCTGTGATATCGCCTGTGAAGATGGATTTTACCTGGTCGCTGGAAAGCTCCTCAAGGTCATTTCCGTTGTTTACGATTACTGCGATACCATCTCTTGCGATTGCCTCGGAGCTGATGCCTTTATCTTTCTCCTCGTCTTTCAGATCACGGGATGCCATTCCGATATCACATACACCTTCTGCTGCGCTGTTGATTCCGGTTGTGGAGTCGCTGACCTGAACCTCTACTGTGATATCTTTGTTTGTTTTCTGATATGCTTCTGCAAGTTTCTCCATTACAGGTCCTACAGAAGAAGATCCCATAACAACTACTTTACCTTTTGCATCGCCTGCTTTGTATGCGTCTGCTTTTTCGTCTACTTTGATGTAGCCTTCTTTTTCGATGATGTCCTGTCCGTCAGAACTCATGATGTAGTTGATGAAGTCCTGTGCTGCATCGCTGAGCTTGTCGCCTGTTACGATGTTGAACGGACGTGCTACCTTGTATGTATCATCTGCTACGTTTGCTGCTGTTGCCTCTGCTCCATCGATCTTTACAGCTTTTACTGTGTCGTTCAGGGAACCGAGGGATACATATCCGATGGAGTTCTCATCACCGGCTACTGTGGTAAGCATTACATCTGTGTTGTTTGTGATGCTTGCTTCCTGTGTTGTCATATCGACTTTCTCGCCGTCTTTTTCTTCTTCAATTCCGAACAGCTCTACGAATGCTCCACGTGTTCCGGATCCGTCCTCACGGGAAATTACGTCGATTGCTCCGGACGGTGCAGCCATTACTACTGTTCCCATTACTGTTGTTCCGATAAGTGCTGCTGTTAAGATACCTGCGATTCTTTTTTTCATAATTTAATTCTCCTCTTTCTATATTCATTCGTTTTTTCTTACTGCCTTAAGTACAAGTGCTATTATAGAAATGCTAGGTAAAATATAAAATCGCGGTTCTGTAAAATTTCAGTAAAATAAAAAAGCTGCTCGCGCAGCTTTTTTTATATCACGTATTCATCAGCTTTAACAGCCTGCCAGTTCATGAGGTCTTCCAGGGTAATGTTGTCTACTACACCTTTGATGGCATCGTCCAGTTTTTTCCAGAGGATCTGGGTGACGCAGTTCTCTTCGCGGTCACAGATGGCACCGTTGTCGTCCAGGCATTCCACAGGAGAAAGACTTCCCTCTGTGAGGCGAAGGATCATTCCGATCGTGTATTTATCCGGGGTCTGCTGCAGTGCGTAGCCTCCCTGCGGACCACGGACGCTGCGTACATAGCCTGCCTTATTCAGAATGGAAATGATCTGTTCCAGATATTTATCCGAAATCTCCTGACGTTTCGCAACATCCTTCAGGCGGATCGGCTTGCCTGTATAATTCGTAGCAAGATCCAGCATCAGACGCAGCGCATATCTTCCTCTTGTAGAAATCCTCATATAATATTTACCTCCGATAAAATTCTTGTTTATTCGTTTATATTAGTCATTATGCCATAATTCTTCCTATTGTTAATAGGTTTTATTCGTTATACTTATTATAGCGTAAAACAGCCCAGAATACAATCAAAACCAGCTTCAGGAAACTTACGTTTCACACATTTTTCCAGGAACAAAACCGGCGCTCCGGCAGCCTGCACAGACAGGCATTCAGAGCGCCACAGATATTCCATCCGAAGCTGGCTTCGGGGCAAAAGAAGCCGCCTTCTGGAAAGGAACTGATACACCAGATATCCGGTACATCAGATTCCAACATGATTTATTATTTCGTGAACAGTGGTGTGGAGTAGTAACGGTCTCCGCTGTCCGGAAGAAGTGCTACGATCACTTTACCCTTGTTCTCCGGACGTTTCGCAAGCTGGATTGCTGCATAGAGAGCTGCTCCTGAAGAAATTCCTGTAAGGATTCCCTCTTTCTTGGTGAGAAGCTTGGATGTCTCAAATGCATCCTCATTCTCCACTGCGATGATCTCATCATAAACCTTGGTATCCAGTGTATCCGGAACAAAACCGGCACCGATACCCTGAATCTTATGCGGGCCTGCTTTTCCTTCGGAAAGTACAGGAGATGTAGCCGGCTCAACTGCTACGACCTTCACGTTCGGGTTCTGGCTCTTAAGGTACTCGCCTGTTCCTGTGATGGTTCCGCCTGTTCCAACACCTGCAACAAAGATATCTACTTTACCGTCTGTATCATTCCAGATCTCCGGTCCTGTTGTTGCTGCATGTGCCTTCGGGTTAGCCGGGTTCTCAAACTGTCCAGGAATAAAGCTTCCAGGAATCTCTTTCGCAAGCTCTTCAGCCTTGGCGATCGCACCCTTCATTCCCTTGGCACCATCTGTAAGAACTACCTCTGCACCGTATGCTTTCAGGATGTTTCTTCTCTCAACACTCATGGTCTCCGGCATGGTAAGAATTGTCTTATATCCCTTGGCAGCTGCAATTGCTGCAAGTCCGATTCCTGTGTTACCGGATGTCGGCTCGATAATCGTTGCACCTGGTTTCAGAACACCTCTCTGCTCTGCATCCTCGATCATTGCTTTACCAATTCTGTCCTTAACGCTTCCTGCCGGGTTAAAATACTCAAGCTTGGCAAGAACAGTAGCCTCAAGACCTTCTGACTTCTCTACATTCTTAATCTCTACGAGTGGTGTGTTTCCGATCAGTTCCAGTGCACTTCCGTAAATTTTACCCATGATGATATCCTCCTTGTTTCCCTGTCTTATATCATTTCCTTATTTCCTAGTAACTATATATGTTTTCTGTGATTTGATTGAATTATATCATAGTACAGGGATTTGTCAATACATTTCCGGCAAAAAAATGCAGGAATTTTTTTCCCGGAAAACAGTACAGAAACACAAGCCACAATGTGCCACAAAAACCGCAAAAAAAGAAACTTGCAGGCAGGGTTTATTTCCTGCTTCTGCAAGTCTCTTTCAGATATATTCTTCTGTTCACACTTTTAATATTTTTCCCAGCTCGCGTATCATCTCATCCACATTCAGCGGCTTCGCAAGAAATCCATTCATTCCTGACTTGTGTGCCTTTCGTCTGTCTTCGTCATAAGCATTGGCTGTCATGGCGATGATCGGGATATGAGATTTCGGGCTGTTCAGATTGCGGATCATCTTCGTCGCTGTGTAGCCATCCATATTGGGCATCTGAATATCCATCAGGATCACATCGAAATACTGATCTGGTTTCTTCTGAAGTTCAGCAACACACATGATTCCATCTTCTACACGAATTACCCCAAGCCCCGCATCTGAAAGAACCGTTTCTGCAATTTCTGCGTTTAATTCATTATCTTCTGCCAGAAGGATTCTCTTCCCTTTCAGCTTCTCTGTAATCTCTGAAATGCTCCGCTCCTGTTTTCGGATGATCTGATCTTCAGAAGCGATCCTGAATGAAATATGGATGGTAAAACGGGTACCTTCTCCAACCTTACTTTCAACCTGGATCGTTCCGCCCATAAGCTTAACCATGGATTTCACGATTGGAAGTCCGAGACCGGTTCCTGCAACCTTCGTCTCTGTGCTTGTATGCTCTCTGGAAAACTCTTCGAATATATGTGGCAGAAATTCTTCACTCATTCCGATTCCTGTATCTTCCACAATCACTTTATAATCAGCCATGTTTTCTGTTGAAGAACCCTGTTCCTCAATAGTCACTGTTACTTTTCCATGTGGATTGGTGTACTTGATCGAATTGCTGACAATATTCAGAATAATTTCTTCCACTTTTGTCTTATCACACAGGATATACGCATGCTGCAGATTCACATTGCACTGATATTCCAGAGATTTTTTGGAAAGTGAATCCTCAAAAACTGTATTCAGTGCATCCACCATATCATAAATATTCACTGCTTCCTGATTCAGGATCGCTTTTCCGCTCTCGATACGTGCCATCTCCAGGACCTGGTTGATAATGGTAAGCAGAATATCACTGGAAACCTGTATCTTCTTTATGTAACCGAGAGATTTCTTTTCGTCACGGATGTTCTTCTCAAGGAGTCCTGCGAAACCGACAATGGCATTCATCGGTGTCCTGATATCATGGCTCATATTAAACAGGAATCTTGTTTTCGCTTCATTCGCATTCCTTGCTTCCTCTGCGGATTTCTCGATCTGTGCTGTGTACAGCTTTTCTTTGTATTTCCTGTGGAGCACCTGATAGCAGAGAAGTGTTGCAAGGCAGGCGACTGCCAGTACTGCCAGGATTTCCGCAAACATCTGTCCTTTTGTGATCCAGCCATTGTGTGGAACAATCCGGAAATACCAGGTATCATTGGGAACCTTACAGCTTATTTCCAGCGCATTCTTATGAAGGTCGTCGTTTCCCTGGGCAATGATCGTTTTTTCACCGGTGCTGCCGGATTTCTTCCAGATCTGATAACAGTAGGAAGCATCCTGCAGTTTATCCAGTTCGAGATCACTTATAAATTTTTCCCAGTCAAGAACCAGGATCGAAAAGCCCCAGAAAGAACTTTTTCCTGATGCATCAGAAACATAGATCGGCTCAAACAGCAGGGAACCCATTCCGCCCTGATTCAGCTCATATGGACCTGCGATCGTGTATTCGCCACTCTTCATAGCCAGGTTCGCCTCATATTTACGTGCCGGGTTATTGAGCATATCGATCCCAAAAGCCGCTTCATTTCCCTTCAGCGGATAAATATCTTTCACGATTCCATCCGGTGCCAGCTCGATCGTCTTGATGATTCCGGCATCATCTGAGATCATTTCGGACAAAAAAGTAAATTCCTCATCATCCAGCTCATGCCCTTCCTGGATCATATTCCGGAAAAATTCCGAAACAACAAGGTATCTGTTTATCTGTGATTTAATCCTGTTTACCGTTGTTTCCGCTGTAAAAGATGCGCTCAGCTTCTTCTCTTTTACAATATTCAGATTAACTATCCGTACACAGAATATCAGTATGATAAATGAGAGGATTCCGGTAAGCAGGGAATAGATTTTTATTTTTTTGAGAGGTCTGTTTACATTCTCCATTGTTCTCTCCTGATCTGCCTGCTTCATTAATAAAGTGGCAGATGTCATTATATTGTAAACTGTATCTCAATTCTACCATTCTGCTATTTCTTTTACAAGGAAAAGAATCCTCCCGTAGTAACGAATTTATTTCATATAGCCTTCGAAATTTTTCGCGGCTTTATTCAGTCAGAGTGATATCTCCGTCACTGCTGCTTACCTCCAGGCTGGCATCTGCATTGTTTACCTTATTCTCATAAACAGCAGTGTCGTCGTCGCTGTTGCTGCTGCCAGACGATATTCTGCCGGTGTCTATGGAACCATTGGAAGTCTCAAGATAGATATCTGTTTTTTCCAGGCTGTCTGCATCTGTTCCTATGGAAACATCACCGTTGGAATTTTTGATCTTCATATCGCCGTCAAAACTGCTCTTATCTATTTCCAGATCACCGTCTCCAAGTGTGATCTTACCGTCTGCAAGAGCCGCTTTTTTCAGCGTTACATCTCCATCACTGTTCTTCAGCTGCAGCTCATCTGCCTGGAACTCTCCTGCAAAAAGATCTCCATCATCCAATTTCGCTGTCATATTTTTGCAGAGCAGTTTTTCTATTGTCAGGTCGCCATTGGAAAATGTAAGCTTCGCATTCGAAAGCTCTGCCTTCTCCGGTACATAGAGAATAACCGTATTTAATATGTCCTGCTTTTCCGTTTCTTCCATTTCGCCTTTCAGAAAGCCCAGATCATAGTTTATAAAATACCCACCTGTAGAACCATTGGATTCCTTCATTGTGAGTTCACCGTCTTTGTTTCCCCAGGTCAGAGGACTCTCTCCTCCGATTTTTTCAAGTCTGTATTCCATATAGTAATGATCATCTTCTGAAGTACGGATGTCCAGATCAAAATCCTGAAAATCTACATTCAGATCAGAAAAATCATCGATCTGCTGTTTTTTCATAATGTCCAGATCTTTTTCGGATGAATTTCCGCCGGACACATAGAAATGCTTCGAGGTATATGAAAAATCCTTTCCCCCGGCAAAATATCCGACTGTTGAAAGGACAACTCCTGCCACACAAAGTGCTGTTCCTGTTATCAGTGCTGTTTTTGCGATCTTATTCATGTCTGCTTACCTTCTTTCTCACCATTCTGTTCACCAGACGTCCGATTCCTGTTGCACACCATTTACAGATATATACGGTAAGAACGCCGAACAGAATTCCGGCTCCTGCCAGCAGAAAACCTCCGCCAACCATCATGCAGGCTGCTGCCAGCGAACGCATAACCAGTGTCGCACCAAAACCAACTACCATAATTCCGCCTGCTATGGTGGCAATGCTGGTCACTGCTAGGGAAAAGATCACCGCTGCGATCACCAGTACAACAGCCGCCAGCACTGCAAGGCCGGCGATCAGAAGTGCGATACTTACCGGCGATGCACAGATCACCAGGAATGCAAGCAGTATGATCTTTCCGGGGGAGCGTTTCTTTTTTTCCGGAAGTGCCTTTTCCGAAAATGTTTTCACTGTTTCCGTACGGGAAGCTTCCTCTGCACTTCCATTCTCCACACTCTCTTCCAGAAGATTCAAGAGCACTTCTCTTGCTGCTTCCTTAGGATCTCCCAGATCCTTCATCATCTGCTGCTCATTCTCCGGTCCTGCCTCATCGAAATATTCCGAAAAATATTCCACAGCATTCTCATAATCTTCCTTCGGAAGTCGCCTCAGATATCTCTTCAGCTGCTCCATATATTCATTTCTCGTCATTTCCGCAGTCTCCCTTCCACGATATCATCAATGGTGTCGCGATATTCTCTCCATTCTTTTCTCAGATATTCCAGCTGTCTGCGCCCTTCTTCCGTGATGGAATAGTATTTCCGCTTCCTTCCCTGGAATTCCTCGGAATAGGTCGTCAGATAGCCACCTGTCTCCAGCTTCCGCAAAATAGGATACAGGGTGGATTCCTTGATCGCAGCTACCAGCTTTACCGTCTGGCTGATCTCATATCCGTAAGAATCCTTCTGTTCCACAACAGAAAGAATCAGGCATTCCGTCAGCACTGCCGACACCGGATAATAATACATGCTCCCACTCCTTTATATAATTATTTTATATATAAAATTTTTATATATAATTATTTTACATATATAGTATCACATTTTTCCACGTTGTCAAGACTAATTTCGTAATTGCTTTTTCCCAGCTCCTTCTTTATAATATTCTACAAATACAAACACCCACCCAGAAAGGACATGAACATATGGAAAAAAAGCCCCATCTCATGGCGGTCGTCCTGTTTCTGACGGGTCTTATCTGTATTGGACTGCTTTTTGGTTTAAGCTATAAGACTTACCAGAAGATCGATGCTGTTGATCAGAAAATGAATTCTGTGATCGAACCGGTCAAAACCAAGCAGAAAGCCCTGAAAGAGGATATCGAACTTTATACAGCCAAGATCGAGAAGAAACAGGCAACCGACAAATATTTACAGCAGCGTTCCCAGACAGAACAGGCTGCCCGGAACAGCAGCACAAAACACGAACGTGCTCCGCAGGCAGAATCTGAGGACAGCCAGAAGAACTCCAAACCTTCCGTTTTCAGTGAAGCCGGAGGTGAAGGATTTGTTAATGAATCCGGAGAAAATACTTCCACAGCAGCTTCCAACGGTCACATTGTAGGCATCGATCCCGGACATCAGAGCGAAAATATCGACATGAGTGCCACGGAACCGAACGGTCCAGGCTCTTCCACCATGAAAGCCAAAGCTTCAACAGGAACACGCGGTTCCTTCAGCGGGCTTCCGGAATATCAGCTGAACCTGGATGTATCCCTTCTTCTTCAGAAAATTCTGGAACAGCGAGGTTATCAGGTCGTTATGACAAGAACAGACAATGACACTGCTATCAGCAACAAAGAACGCGCCGAGCTGGTCACTGCCAAAGGTGCTGAGATCTGCGTACGTATCCACGCAAACGGTGACGATTCCGCGGAGGTTTCCGGTGCACTGACCATGTGCCCTTCCCAGCAGAATCCGTACGTTTCCAGCCTTTATGACAGTTCCAACAAGCTTTCACAATGTATTATCGATTCCTACTGTGCAGCCACCGGTTTTCAAAACCGTGGCATTATCTACACTGACACCATGACAGGCATTAACTGGAGTACCATTCCTGTCACGATCGTGGAAATGGGGTTTATGACCAATCAGAATGATGATCTTAAGATGGCGGATTCCTCTTTCCAGCAGACAATGGCCGAAGGAATCGCCAATGGAATTGACGCTTATTTTCAATAAATAAAGGAGCCTCTTATGAAAAAAAATATTTTCTTATATACTGTGATCGCAGTACTTACCGTTGCCCTGATCGGGCTTGGCGCTCTGAATGTCCGTTCTCTGGACAAGCTTGCCAGCCTTCAGAATAAGGTCAATGAACTGCAGAAGAATGTCCAGGAGGTTTCGGATTCTGCAGCGGAATTAAGCAGCAAAGCAGACCAGCTGGATGCCCTTTATCCGGACGATCCCACTGTTACAAGTGCAGCTTCTGCTGCCTCTGAAGCTCAGAACGATACTAAGGATAATTCCCAGAGTGCAGATACACAGGATTCTGCTGCTTCTTCTGACAGTGCAGACAGCTCTTCCACAACCCAGGAAGAAGGAACACTTTCCCCTTCCAGCGGAAGCAACACTTTTACTGATAATTCTGATTCCAGCATGGATAATCTTCTGAATCAGGTTCAGTCTCTTCTTCCCACAGACAACGGTACCTGGTCCGTATATGTGTGCAACCTTGCAAAGAATACTGACGGTGCCATCAATGATCAGCAGATGCAGGCAGCAAGTCTTATCAAGCTTTATATCATGGGTGCTGTATATGAGGATTACGACAGCCTTTCCTCCACATATGGCAAAGACACTCTGGATAACGCTCTGAACTCCATGATCACAGTCAGCGACAACAATGCTGCAAACACCCTGGTCAATTATCTTGGCGGGGGCGATGATGCAGCCGGAATGGCACGTGTGAACAAGTTCTGTCAGGATCATGGTTACACCAGCACTTCCATGGGCCGTCTTCTTCTTGCAGACAACTCCAACGGAGATAACTACACCTCAGTAAAAGACTGTGGAAAATTCCTCAAAACGATCTATCAGACCGATAAGGGTGTTTCTACAGAGGATACGCTTGCAGGTGCAGAATACATGTACCATCTTCTGAAGATGCAGACAAGAACAAATAAGATCCCTGCTCAGATGCCGGATGGCGTAAAGGTTGCTAATAAAACCGGCGAGCTGGACAATGTTGAGAACGATGCCGGAATCATATACGATACAGCCAAAGGTATCGACCTTGTCGTATGTTTCATGTCTCAGGATCTTAACGATACTGCTGCTGCCCAGAGCGTGATCGCACAGGACAGCCGTATGATTTACGGATATTATAATGAATAGGTCTCTTCTCAATTTAAATAAAAACTGCTCATAGTCAAAAAGGATGATGCATCAATTTCGATGCATCATCCTTTTTTTATCTGATCAGGCAGTCTCCTGCCAAACTGCAAATATCCGTCTGATTCGCTTTAATTCTTTTCTTCCCCTTCTTCATAGGATTTCTCCCAGATCTCAGAGAACACTGCCAGCGGACAGTCCGTCAGAAGACACATAAGAATAAAACATTCATATGGATTTACTATGTAGATCTCACCCATTCCGCAGCGTGCCAGGATTCCCTGAATCTCATCCAGAAAATGACGGTATCTTGTATACGGATCATCGTCTTCCATTTCCTGCGAGATCACAAAAAACTCCAGTGTGATCAGATCAAAACGTTCTACCGGAAATTTGTGATTCAGGATGTTGTTGATCCTCTGTCTGCTGAAACGCTTCTGACTGAAATGTTTTGCCAGAATGGATGCTGACATTTTTTTGAGGTTGCCCATTTTGTTAATAGGAATTCCGCTGCAGATAACCTTCTCAAGATCCGAAGCATTGATATTCTCCGGCTTCCAGATCTTTTTGCCGCCGTTTTCCTCTTCATCCTCCTGATACATGGCTGCGATGATCTTTTTTGCCCGCTCCAGGAGAATCATAAATTCCTGGAACGCCTGGCTTTTTTCCGATTTCGGATCATCACATCTGCCTTTCAGATATGCCAGATACTCCAGAAGTTTTTCCTCGCTGTCCAGACAAAGCCCTGTACCGTAGACGATCTCGCCGGTCTTTTTTTCCACAGGAGTAAGATTCTTATAGATTTCCCGATATTCCTCAGCCTTATAATAGCCCAGATGATTCTGATAGCAGTACCAGTAGATCACTTCCTCCGGATTGTGAAAATCAAAATCCTGCTCACGAAGAACTCTTGTCAGGAAATCTGATACATCCTCCGTGCTCATGCGGAGTCCGAAGCCAAGAAGAAAAACGGTCTCTCTCTTCACCGAAGCCTGTGTCAGCCAGTTATTTACCAGTGAACTCAGCTTGGCAGAAGTCGGTGACATGGATTTTGGCGTGTAGGTTTCCTTAAAGGAGTCCACCACAATATCCTTATAAACCTCCTGAGGTACCTGAGAAAAAGGTTCCTCAAGTTCTGCACGCTCATAGACATATCGTTTCAGATAATCACCGAAAGAGACAAGCTCCATTTCTTTATAAAGATAATGAAAAATAACGTCCGCATCCTCATCCTCAAAGGAATCCAGACTGACGATCTGGCGGAATTTCTGTGCCGCCTTTCTCGTAAACTCAAAGTCCTTCACTGAATCGAAGGCAACTGTCTGTTCAAAATCAAGATCCTGCATTCGATTTCTCATCGTAAATTCTCTCCTTATCCCTTTTATATTATACTCCCTGGCAGAAATTTTTTATCTCCCGGTACTGTACCGTTCTGCCCATCGTTTCAGAGGATTTTTTTCCTCACAGCCGCTGATCTGTGCAAGTACCATGGTCACATTGTCACGGCCGCCCTTTGACAGTGCCTGCTCCAGAAGCTCTGAAACTTTTTCCTCCGCTGTTCCTGTCCCGTTTAAGACAGACTGAATCTCATCATCCGAAAGCATATCTGTCACTCCGTCCGAGCAGAGCAGATAACTGCTTCCTGCCTGATAACCGATCTCCACGATCGAAGGCTCCAGTGTCATGTTCTCTTCCTGAAAGCCGAGATACTGAGTCAGTGGCGCCTTGCCCAGCATTTTTCCGCCAATCACATGATCTGTGGATATCTGCTGAAGTTTTCCCTGAAAGTGGCGGTAAATACGGCTGTCTCCCAGATTGCAGGCATAAATTGCCTTTTCGCTGAAGGACAAAAGCGCCATGGTTGTCCCCATACTGTTGATGCGGTTTTCTCTGCTGTAACGGCAGACTGCATCGTTCATATTTTCACAGGCTCCTGTAAGAAAATCTACCGGCTCTTTTTTGAGACTTTTACGGTTCTCTTCGTAGAAACCACCCAGTGCTTCCACAGCTGCGGAAGCTGCCATCTCGCCGCAGCTCTCTCCGCCCATGCCGTCAAAAACAGCAAGTACCGGAAGCTGCCAGTGCTGTGTATGACCTGCCAGGATGCCATCAACTCCCTGGTTGTGCACCGGCAGGCGCACACCGCAGCACCAGAAATTATCCTCATTATTTGCCCTCACCTTCCCGGTGTGGCATGTATATGCATAATCAATCTGATAGGCCATTCTTTTTCCTTTCGTAAAAACCCTGCGACATTACTGCTGAAGTTCTACTACAGAATTGCTCCAGTACTTATCTCCCAGTTCTACATATTCGTCATTGTCGCTCTCCTGATCGTGAACCTTTCCGTCCTTATCGATCCAGCGGATCAGAAGTCCATCCTGATAATAAAAATATTGCTTCTCGTCTCCGCTCCAGACATATGTGAAAAACATCTGCTCATCCCAGTAATAATATTCTTCATAAACACTATCTGCGGAAAAATCCGGATACACCAGTACCTTGGCAACCTGTCCTGACGAATTATAGTAGCGAAGGCGTTCCCCCTCCGAGCCTTCACGTTTATATGTATCCAGAGCATTCGCTATGGTTGTCGCATGTTCACGGATCGTACTCAGTGCCTCTGCAAAACTCTTATCTGAATCATCTGTGGTTCCGAAATTTCCTTTGTCCAGAACGTCTGCATCATTATCTACATAATAGCCTGAACCATCGGTCGGCCGCAGGATCATCCGCACCACCAGAAGTCCACAAATCAGGACAGCTACTATAGCAGCCGCTTTTATTTTCCAGGAAATTCCGATCCGTTTCCGTCCGGTCGAGCTGTTTTTTGCTTCAGCAGACGGCGGATCGCTCCATTCCCGAAGATTCTGTTCGTCAGATAGATTCTCCAGCTCAGATATGGTTCTGACCTTGGGCTGTACTTTCTGCCGCGGAGATCCGGAACCTTGAGATGCAGCTTCTGTCTGTTGCGAAGACTGAGATGATGTATCCTGGTCACGATACAGGTTCGGCGTTCCCTGCCGGTTCTGTCCTGCCACTTTACTGCCAGATTCTGCAACGCCACGTATTATTTTCCGTGAAGAGCTGTCATAATTTCGTCTTGCTTCCCTGATAGCTTCTATATCCAGCTGACTTGTACGTGCAAGCTGCTTCGTAGCACCCTCCTGAAGAAATTTCGGCATTGATTCCGGTACAGGGCGTTCTTTTATTGTTACAGAATCAGAGCCTTCTGTCTGTTTTGCCCTCGGAGATGCTACATTTTCCTTAGCATAACGGATATCTTCCAGCGCTTCCCTCAGTTCATGCGGTGTCTGATAACGCTCTTTCGCATCATAGGCACAGGCCTTCAGAATGACCTTGCCAAAAGCCTCTCCCACATCTGTCGGATACGGAAGTTTTTCCCCGGACATTCTTCTGGTAAGAGCATTCTCTTTGTCCCGGTATGTGATCAGCTGCTTTTCCAGATTCAGAAATGGCAACCGGTTGTGATTCATCAGCTTATAGAGCACCAGGCCAAGTGCATAGATGTCCACTCTGTTATCGTACTTTTCTCCCCTGTACATCTCCGGTGCCATATAAGAATAAGTACCTTTTTTGGAAAGGGTACTCACGGTTTTTTCAAGTTCCCGGGCGATTCCGAAGTCTCCCAGCTTGAAATCGCCAAACCTGGATACAAAAATATTCTCAGGCTTGATATCTCTGTGAATGATGTGAAGCTGTCCGCAGTATTCCAGTGCCTTGCATAGGTCTATGCCCAGCTTCATCACTTCTTTTTCTGTGAGATTTTTTCCCACATAATATTCCATGAAGCTTGTGAGATATTCCATGCGGATAAAAATATCCCAGCCAATCTCATCAAGATATTCCATCACCTTGTAATCTTCAACGGATACAATGTGGGAATTTCCCCTGAAATACTCCATGGTGCTTACTTCCTGAATGCACTCCTCCACCAGATTTTCGAAATAATCCCTGACAGATTTCTCATCACCGGATTCTGAGCGCACACTGTCCAGTTCCCCTTTACTGGCGGGGATTGTGATTATTTTAATTGCAGAGTAAAAAGAACGTCCCTTCTCTGTTCTCTGAGCTTTGTATACTCTTCCAAAAGAGCCTTCCCCGATCTTGCTTATGATCTTCCATTCCGGCCATGGGGAAATCGGCAGTTCCTTGTCCATCGCAATCCCTCCTTTCTCAGAAATCGTTCATTATTCCGTTTATATGCAGAAATCTCCCTCCGGATTTCCGGGGGGAGATTATTTTTATATTAGCAAGGTATTGACTTATTCTTCTACCGGTGCAGTTTCCTCTGTTGTCTCTTCAACAGCAGCGGTCTCTTCTTCCGGAGCAGTTTCAGTCTTATCTTCCTCTACGGAAATTTCCTCAGCGTCCTCAGGCTCCTCAGAAGCAGTTTTTACTTCCGGCATTCCTGTATCGAGAGTAATCTCACTGTAACGCTTCATACCTGTACCTGCAGGAATCAGCTTACCGATGATTACGTTCTCTTTCAGACCGATCAGCGGATCGACCTTACCCTTGATAGCAGCTTCTGTCAGGACTTTTGTTGTCTCCTGGAAGGATGCTGCTGACAGGAAGGAGTTTGTAGCAAGAGATGCCTTGGTAATACCAAGCATAACCTGTTTGCCTTCTGCCGGTGCTTTGCCCTCTGCCTCAAGCTGCTCGTTAACTTCCTCGAAATCAAGGACATCAACAAGTGTTCCCGGCAGGAACTCTGTATCTCCGTTATCTTCGATACGGATCTTCTTCAGCATCTGATGAACGATAACCTCGATATGCTTATCGTTGATCTCAACACCCTGCAGACGATAAACACGCTGAACCTCGCGGATCATGTAATCCTGAACAGCACGTACACCCTTGATTCTCAGGATGTCATGCGGATTTACACTACCTTCTGTCAGCTCGTCACCGGCCTCAAGAACCTGTCCGTCCATAACTTTGATACGGGAACCGTAAGGAATCAGGTAAGTCTTGGAATCACCTGTCTCCGGATCATTTACAATGATCTCACGTTTCTTCTTAGTGTCGTTGATCGTGGCAACACCTGGGATCTCAGTGATGATCGCAAGACCCTTCGGCTTTCTTGCCTCAAAAAGCTCCTCGACACGAGGAAGACCCTGTGTGATATCTCCACCGGCAACACCACCGGTATGGAAAGTACGCATGGTCAGCTGTGTACCTGGCTCACCGATAGACTGTGCTGCGATGATACCAACAGACTCACCAACCTGTACCGGCTCACCTGTAGCCATGTTCGCACCATAACATTTCGCGCAGACACCAACCTTGCACTTACAGGAAAGGATGGTACGGATCTTCAGTTTGTCGATCGGTCCGCCTGTTGTATTGCTTACGCCCTCTTTCATGATACGGGCAGCACGCTTCGGTGTGATCATGTGGTTAGCTTTAACAAGGATTTCTCCGTCTTTATTCTTAACTGTCTCACAGGAGAATCTTCCTGTGATACGCTCCTGAAGACTCTCGATCTCTTCTTTTCCGTCCATGAATCCACGAACTTCCATACCTGAGATCTCTGCTCTGTTCTCGCAGCAGTCAGCCTCACGAACGATAAGATCCTGGGATACATCAACAAGTCGTCTTGTCAGGTATCCTGAATCGGCTGTACGAAGAGCTGTATCGGAAAGTCCCTTACGAGCACCATGTGCTGACATGAAGTACTCCAGTACGTCAAGACCTTCACGGAAGTTAGACTTGATCGGGAGCTCGATTGTATGACCGGTTGTATCAGCCATAAGTCCTCGCATTCCGGCAAGCTGTTTGATCTGCTTATCGGAACCACGGGCTCCGGAGTCAGCCATCATGAAGATGTTGTTGTACTTATCAAGACCTGTCAGAAGGGCTTTTGTAAGCTCATCATCGGTCTTCTTCCAGGTATCAACAACCTCTTTGTAACGCTCTTCCTCAGTGATAAGACCACGTTTGTAGTTCTTTGTAATACGGTCAACAGTATCCTGAGCCTGCTTGATCATCTCCGGCTTCTGCGGTGGCACGGTCATATCGGAAATGGATACGGTCATGGCTGCACGTGTGGAGTATTTGTAACCCATAGCCTTAACAGAGTCAAGTACCTCGGCTGTCTTTGTTGCTCCGTGTGTATTGATAACTTTTTCAAGGATCTGCTTCAGCTGTTTCTTACCTACAAGGAAGTCAACCTCAAGAAGCAGTTCGTTTCCAGGTACGCTTCTATCTACGAATCCAAGATCCTGCGGAAGGATCTCGTTGAACAGGAAACGTCCAAGTGTGGAATGAACATTGCCGCTTAAAACAGTTCCGTCCGGCATTGTCTTATGGCAGCGTACAATAATCTTGGTCTGGAGTGTGATGACCTTGTTCTCGTATGCGAGGATCGCCTCGTTGATACTCTTGAAGAACTTGCCCTCACCCTTGTTTCCAGGTCTCTCCTGAGTCAGGTAGTAGATACCAAGGACCATATCCTGTGAAGGAACGGCTACAGGACCACCATCTGACGGCTTCAGAAGGTTGTTCGGTGATAACAGAAGGAAACGGCACTCTGCCTGTGCTTCCTGGGAAAGCGGAAGATGTACGGCCATCTGGTCACCATCGAAGTCAGCGTTGAACGCTGTACAAACAAGCGGATGAAGTTTGATCGCCTTACCTTCTACAAGGATCGGCTCGAACGCCTGGATACCCAGACGATGCAGTGTAGGTGCACGGTTAAGCATAACCGGATGCTCTTTAATGACATCCTCAAGGACATCCCATACTGCAGGCTCAAGTTTCTCTACCATTTTCTTGGCATTCTTGATGTTGTGGGAAGTTCCGTTGGCAACAAGCTCTTTCATAACGAAAGGTTTGAACAGCTCGATCGCCATCTCCTTCGGAAGACCACACTGATAGATTTTCAGCTCCGGTCCTACGACGATTACAGAACGTCCGGAATAGTCAACTCGTTTACCGAGAAGGTTCTGACGGAAACGTCCGGATTTACCTTTCAGCATATCGGAAAGAGATTTCAGGGCTCTGTTTCCAGGTCCTGTTACAGGACGTCCACGGCGTCCGTTATCGATCAGGGCATCTACAGCCTCCTGCAGCATACGCTTCTCGTTGCGGACGATGATATCCGGAGCACCAAGCTCCAGAAGTCTTTTCAGACGGTTATTTCTGTTGATGATTCTTCTGTAAAGATCATTCAGGTCAGATGTTGCAAAACGTCCTCCGTCCAGCTGTACCATAGGACGAAGATCTGGCGGGATAACCGGAATAACGGTCATGATCATCCACTCAGGACGGTTGCCGGACTCACGGAAGGATTCCACAACCTCAAGACGTTTGATGATTCTTGCACGTTTCTGTCCTGTTGCATCAACAAGCTCTGCCTTCAGCTCTGCGGAATCTTTCTCAAGATCGATAGCTTTGAGGAGCTCCATGATGGACTCGGCACCCATACCTACACGGAAGCCTTCGCCATAGGACTCACGTGCTTCCTGGTACTCACGCTCGGTGAGTACCTGTTTGTACATAAGGCCTGAATCAGCAGGATCCAGAACGATATAGTTGGCAAAGTAAAGCACTTTCTCCAGTGTTCTCGGAGAAATGTCAAGGATCAGACCCATACGGGACGGAATTCCTTTGAAGTACCAGATATGAGATACAGGAGCTGCAAGCTCGATGTGTCCCATACGCTCTCTACGAACGGCAGATTTGGTTACTTCAACACCACATCTGTCGCAGACAACGCCTTTATAGCGAATTTTTTTGTACTTTCCACAGTGGCACTCCCAGTCCTTGCTCGGTCCGAAAATTCTTTCGCAGAAAAGACCGTCCTTCTCAGGCTTCAAGGTTCTGTAGTTGATTGTTTCAGGTTTTAAAACCTCACCGTGTGACCACTCTCTGATCTTCTCAGGGGACGCCAGTCCGATCTTGATGGCATCGAAAGTCATTGGCTGATATGTTTCATTGGCGTTCGTTGTTTCTGCCATGTATTCTTTCCCCTTTCTTATTCCTCATCATCAAAGGACTCTTCGAATTCGATCATGTCATCGTCTTCTTCCATGTCCTCATCTTCTTCTACATTGACAAGCTCTTCACCGCTGAACTCCTGCTTGGTGTAGCCGTGCTTACCAAAGGACTCCTCATCTCTGCGTCCTCTGGAATCGCCCTCGATAACGTGACGAAGATCAGTATCTCCATAATCAGAAGTCTCCATGATGTGTACCTCTGATCCGTCCTCGCTGAGCACACGAACATCCAGACCAAGAGACTGGAGCTCTTTAAGAAGTACTTTGAAGGACTCCGGAATACCCGGCTCAGGAATGTTGTCACCTTTGATGATTGCTTCATAGGTCTTAACACGTCCGATCACATCATCAGACTTCACTGTCAGGATCTCCTGCAGTGTGTAGGAAGCACCATATGCCTCCAGTGCCCAAACCTCCATCTCTCCGAAACGCTGTCCACCAAACTGAGCTTTACCACCCAGAGGCTGCTGTGTTACCAGGGAGTATGGACCTGTGGAACGTGCATGGATCTTATCGTCTACCAGATGATGCAGTTTCAGGTAGTGCATGTGACCGATTGTTACAGGACTGTCAAAGTACTCTCCTGTACGTCCGTCACGAAGTCTTACCTTACCGTCTCTGGAAATCGGAACGCCCTTCCAGAGTGCTCTGTGAGCCTTGTTCTCGTCAAGGTACTGCATAACATCCGGTGCAAGAATGTCTTTATATTTCTCACGGAATTCCTCGAAGTCTTCCGTATTAACGTAATCGTTGGCAAGCTCCAGAGTATCCTGGATATCAACCTCGTTGGCGCCATCGAATACAGGTGTTGCAATATTAAAGCCAAGTGCTTTGGCAGCAAGACTTAAATGGATCTCCAGGACCTGTCCGATATTCATTCGGGAAGGTACACCCAGAGGGTTCAGCACGATATCGAGCGGACGTCCGTTCGGAAGGAATGGCATATCCTCAACAGGAAGTACACGGGAAACGACACCCTTGTTACCATGACGACCAGCCATCTTATCACCAACGGAGATCTTTCTCTTCTGTGCAATATAAATACGTACTGCCTGATTTACTCCAGGGCTCAGCTCATCGCCGTTCTCTCTTGTAAATACCTTGGCATCTACGATAATACCATATTCACCGTGCGGTACCTTAAGGGAAGTATCACGTACCTCTCTTGCCTTCTCACCGAAGATAGCACGAAGGAGACGCTCCTCAGCAGTAAGCTCTGTCTCTCCCTTAGGAGTAACCTTACCAACAAGGATATCACCGGCACGTACCTCAGCACCGATACGGATGATACCTCGCTCATCCAGATCTTTCAGAGCATCATCGCCGACACCCGGAACGTCACGTGTGATCTCTTCCGGTCCCAGCTTGGTATCACGGGACTCTGCCTCATATTCCTCGATATGGACAGATGTATAAACATCGTTCTGTACAAGTCTCTCACTAAGAAGAACAGCATCCTCGTAGTTATAGCCTTCCCAGGTCATAAATCCGATCAGAGGGTTCTTACCAAGTGCAAGCTCACCATTGGATGTAGACGGACCATCTGCGATAACCTGTCCAGCCTCAACATGCTCTCCCTGGAACACGATCGGTCTCTGGTTGTAGCAGTTGCTCTGATTGCTTCGCATAAACTTAGTCAGATGGTAATCATCCTTTGTTCCGTCATCATTCTTGATGGTGATATCTGTAGATGTAGAACGAAGTACTGTACCTGCTTTTCTTGCAACAACGCATACACCGGAGTCAACGGCTGTCTTGGTCTCCATACCTGTACCAACAACCGGCGCCTCTGTTGTAAGAAGCGGAACGGCCTGACGCTGCATGTTGGATCCCATCAGCGCACGGTTCGCATCATCGTTCTGCAGGAACGGAATCAGGGCTGTAGCAACGGAGAATACCATTCTAGGAGATACGTCCATGTAATCAAACATGTGCTGCTCGTACTCCTGAGTCTCCTCACGGTAACGACCGGATACATTCTTATGAATGAAGTGGCCTTCCTCATCCAGAGGCTCATTCGCCTGTGCTACATGGTAATTATCTTCCTCATCCGCTGTCATGTATACAACCTCATCGGTTACACGCGGATTGGAAGGATCGCTCTTGTCGATCTTTCTGTACGGAGCCTCTACAAAACCGTACTGGTTGATTCTTGCATAGGATGCAAGGGAGTTGATAAGACCGATGTTCGGTCCCTCAGGAGTCTCGATCGGGCACATTCTTCCGTAATGGGAATAATGTACGTCTCGAACCTCGAATCCGGCTCTGTCTCGTGACAGACCGCCAGGTCCCAGTGCGGAAAGTCTTCTCTTATGAGTCAGCTCTCCAAGCGGGTTGTTCTGATCCATGAACTGTGACAGCTGGGAAGAACCAAAGAACTCCTTAACTGCTGCAGTTACAGGTTTGATATTGATCAGGGACTGCGGAGAAATGCTCTCTGTGTCCTGTGTTGTCATTCTCTCACGTACCACACGCTCAAGTCTGGAAAGACCGATACGATACTGGTTCTGAAGCAGCTCACCGACAGCACGGATACGACGGTTGCCCAGATGGTCGATATCATCATCGTTTCCAAGGCCATACTCCAGATGCATATTGTAATTGATGGACGCAAGGATATCTTCCTTGGTGATGTGCTTCGGAATCAGGTCGTGGATATCACGTTTGATTGCCTCACATCTGTCCTCAAATGTGTCATTTTCTTCCAGAATTTTTTCGAGGACTGGGTAATATACTAATTCTGTAACACCCAGAGACTTCGGATTCTCAAGCTCCGGCAGGTAATGACGGATGTCAACCATAAGGCTGGAAAGGACTTTGATCTCACGCTCTTCGCCCTGGATCCAGACATACGGAACTGCGGAATTCTGGAGAGTATCTGCAAGCTCTTTTGTAACAAGTGTCTCAGCCTCTGCAAGGATCTCACCTGTTGTTGTATCTACAACATCCTGGGAAAGCTTGTGGCCTACGATACGCTTGTTGAAATGAAGCTTCTTATTAAATTTATAACGTCCTACTTTGGCAAGGTCATATCTTCTCGGATCGAAGAACATTGCCATGATCAGGCTCTCTGCACTCTCTACTGCAAGAGGCTCGCCCGGACGGATCTTCTTGTACAGCTCAAGGAGACCTTCCTGATAGTTAGTGGAAGTATCCTTTGTAAAGCTGGCAAGGATCTTCGGCTCTTCGCCAAACAGATCAATGATCTCCGCATTGGTTCCAATGCCCAGTGCACGGATCAGAACAGTGATCGGAACCTTTCTTGTTCTGTCTACACGTACATAAAATACATCATTTGAATCTGTCTCGTACTCCAGCCATGCACCTCTGTTCGGAATTACAGTACTGGAAAACAGTCTCTTACCGAGTTTATCATGAGCGATCGCGTAGTAGATTCCAGGGGAACGTACTAACTGACTGACAATAACACGCTCAGCACCATTGATAACAAAGGTACCTGTTGCAGTCATCAGCGGTAAATCTCCCATGAAAATCTCGTGTTCGTTGATCTCTTCTGTTTCCTTATTGATCAGCCTTACTCGAACCTTCAAAGGTGCGGCATAAGTCACGTCACGTTCTTTACACTGCTCGATGGAATATTTCGCATCTTTTTCATCATATGTGAAATCGATGAATTCCAGACTGAGCTTTCCGCCGTAATCTGCGATCGGAGAAATATCATCAAATACTTCTTTTAAACCTTCGTCAAGAAACCACTGGTAGGAATCTTTCTGAACTTCGATCAGGTTTGGCATTTCCAGGACTTCTTTTTGCCTCTGGTAGCTCATACGCATGCTTTTTCCAGTTTTTACAGAACGAATTCTGTTTTTTTCCATTGACGTTTCACCCCTGTTTTTTTATTATTTATTATAACATGATCCCGCCTGACCTTTAGGCAGACATATCTAGCCATAATATAGCATCCTCCACTTTAACATAAGAAAAAAAGCGTGTCAAGCACTTTTTTTGATTTTTTTACATTTTTTCAAAAAAAGCTTCTGTTCCTTTTATATAAACGATACGTGGAACAGAAGCCTTTATTTATTTCACTGTATAGCTGACAGATACAGTGTTTCCATATTTATCTTTTGATACAATCCTGATGACGGTTTTCTTTTTCTGCTTCTTTATTTTAATCGCAAACTGTTTCTTTTTGTCCACGGATGCCACATTCAGTCTTGTAAGCTTTCCGGATCTCTGTGCATAAGCTGTTACACTTTTATTTCCTGATGCGCTTCCCCAGATAATTGTACTGCGGGTTGTAATCGTTTTGCAGGATGGACGGTTGACACTGGTAAAGCCTTTGCAGTTTTTTGCATATATAGCCTGTGTCCCGGCATTGCCGATGAAAGTATTGGTTTTCATGGCCTGAATAACTGAAGAATAAGCATAAATACCATTTCCCTTATTTTTCTCAGCCCTGTTTCCCGTAATCTCTGTTGCCTTTGATTTCCAGACAAGAATACCACTTTTTCCATTGGAAAAAGTCCTGTTACTTTTTGCCCGTATTCCTCCGGTTGTATATTCAATCTTAATACCGTGATTTTTATTAGACGAAACCGAATTACTGAAAACGCTGACATTTTTTCCTGATCTCACACGAATTCCGGAACCGCCTGTTGCTTTTACCGTATTTTTTTCCGCTGTCGAAGATGCAGCTATAGTCTGAAGGTAAATCCCGTCTCCGCCCACTGACGAAACCATGTTTCCACTGATACTGTTCTTTCTTCCGGAGCCTTTTCCGAATACTCCGTCATAAATATAAATTCCTACATTGGCAGATCCCGAAACCTTATTTTTCTGAATGGTTGTCCCTCTGGAATCCTCCGTGCTGATCCCGAAGTTTGAAAAAGCTGTCGTCTTTTTTACTCTTACCTGATTATTACACAAAACGCCCAGCTCCGCACGGGTCATTCGAATTCCATTGCCATACCCGGATATCTGATTGTTTTTTACTGTGATTCCCTTTACAGCGTAAATTCCCTTCGGGATTATTCCCGCAGATGTGTTCATATTGTAACAGCCCGCTATTTTGATACCACAGCATACCCAGCTGTAGCCACCAATACTGGTAGTTTTTGAAAGATTGATACTGTTTCCGGTTACACGAATGCCACGATTCATTTTTGTATCCGGACCCCCATTATAGCCTGAAGTCTTATGTGTATTTTTCAGATTTGCAGCAGAAACGTCCACCCCTGTTCCAACATTGACCATAACATTATTTTCTGCCACAGAATCTTCATAATTAAGAAATTCTATGCAGCGTTTCTTTACATCACGGAAAACATTGTTTGTGACCGAAATCCGCTTGTAGGTTTTTCCGGACATCATACTGTGTGTTCCTACTCCCGCAAAAACATCCTGAAATGTATTTCCGTTTATAACAAAATCTTCACATGTACTTCCATCATAAGGCTGATATTGAGGAAAAACATTCCCCTCATCCGTACAGCAGTCAATCTGAATACATTCCTGTCCGCCATTTACGTAATTCTTATAATATCCCCGAAATGTACATCCTGTTACTCTGGCATTCTTTACACCGCCAAATTCCAGAAAATGGGATTTCAGATTATTAAGAAATGTAGCATTTTTAATGGTAACGTTACTGGCATGACCAATGCAAAATCCGACAAATCCACCAGGTTCGTCTTTATTCTCAACCACCTGATAATTAAAATTCCAGGTTCCGCCTTCAATAACAACATTCCGGTAACCAGCATAACCTCCTTCTGATTCCAGGGTATTTCCCAGGCGGAGCAAAATGTGTTTATTTACAGAAGTTTTTGTAATCGTGGCTCCCTGTGCATATAAGTACATATTGCTGTACATGCACAAAGTTCCTGTCAGTTTATAGCTGCCCGGTGGAACAATAATCTTATATGGCGTCTCATCAGTAGCTTTATCTTTCAGTTCCAAAAACAGAGTATTTAAAGGTGCGGTAATATCCTGCCCGTTTTTTATTTTCAACGTCACCGTCTGATATTTTCCCTGTTTTCCTTCTGCGGCACTTCCGTCCGAAAAGTTTTCTGTTTCTCCTGCGGAAAAATCCTCCCGAGGTAATTCCTGCTGTACAGATGTTCCTGATTCCTGTTCCGGCTCCTGCGTCAGTTCCTGCACTGCATTTTCATCTGCCGAAGCATTTTTATTCTCTTCCGGCTGAAGCTCTTCAACCTCATCTGACTGACTTGTCAATAAATCATTCTCATTATCAGGATTTTCTTCTGTTCCGGATACATTTCCCGCTGAAGCTTCATCTTCAAACTCAACATCTTCCGGTTCACCGTCTTTATTTGAAGTTTCTGTCCGGGATGAGTCTAATCCTTCCACTGCTTCATTTGCATTGCCGTCCGAGAAAACGTCCTCTTCGTCCTGTGTTACAGCTTCTCCGACAGACTGCACTCCTGTTTCTTCCTGATTTTCAGAGTTTTCTGTCCAGGTGGCCGCAGATGCGGGAACCACTGCTCCACTGTTATCGAATACCAGCGGATCCGGTTCTTCCGCCGGCATATTTTCTTCCTCTTCAATATTCTCCTGTTGTTTTTCAGACGCATTCTGAATCCTGATCGCATCCAAAGGATCTATCAATGAATAGGTACTGTTTGCACTTGCTCCCTCTACAGCTGCCGGCATCGAGATTCCAGTCACACCCAGTATCGCAGCCAAAAGACCTGCTGCAATTTTTTTGTTCATATCCTCACTTCTCCTTTCTTTGTTTTATTATTATCCGTTCATCTGCAAAAAGCAAGGCATATTATAAAGTTATAAAATAAAAAAAGCTGCTGCGCCGTCGGCAAAACCGACAGGCACAACAGCCTCAAAAACTCTTATTCTGATTGGATTATTTAAGTGTAACCTTAGCTCCCTCAGCCTCAAGTTTAGTTTTGATGTCCTCAGCCTCAGCTTTGGAAGCGCCCTCTTTAACAACCTTCGGAGCACCATCAACGATAGCTTTAGCCTCTTTAAGTCCAAGACCTGTAACCTCACGAACAACTTTGATAACTTTAACTTTGTTAGCGCCAACCTCTGTAAGCTCTACGTCAAACTCATCTTTCTCCTCAGCTGCCTCGCCTGCTGCACCTGCTGCTGCTACAACAACACCTGCTGCTGCGGAAACGCCGAACTCTTCCTCACAAGCTTTTACAAGGTCATTTAACTCTAATACAGATAATTCTTTGATTGCTGCAATAAATTCTTCTGTTGTTAATTTTGCCATTTTAATTTCCCTCCATTTATAAATTTTAATTAATAATCATGCGGTCGTTATGCCGCCAATTGCACGTTGCTGGGATTACTCAGCAGCTGCTGCGTCAGCTCCGCCATTCTGCTCTGCGATCTGATTAAGCACACGAGCGAAGTTTGCGATCGGAGACTGCATGCTTCCAAGCAGTTTTCCAAGAAGTTCCTCTCTTGAAGGAATTGTGGACAGTGCCTGAATTCCGGCCTGATCATTGTAGTTACCTTCAACTACACCTGCGATCAGCTCCAGTGCCGGGAACTGTTTTGCATATTTAGCAAGGATTCTTGCCGGAGCAGTTGCGTCTGTCTCGGAGATAGCGATCGCATTTGTGCCATGTAAATGATCACTGAGGCTCTCAAATGCTGTACCCTCGAATGCACGACGCATCATGGTATTCTTGTATACCTTGTACTGAACACCAGCTTCTCTTAACTCTTTACGAAGAATTGTATCCTGCTCAACTGTAAGACCGCTGTAGTTTACAAGTACAACAGACTCAGCGTTCTTAATGCTGTTGGAGATCTCTTCTACGATTGGTTGTTTCAGTTCTACTTTTGCCATGAAATGGTACACCTCCTTATAGATTTTGTATACCGCCGTCGCAATAAGTCAATCTGTTTAAAAAAGACCTTACTGCTTCGCAATAAGGTCTTGTGTAATCTTAACTCAGAATACTTGGACCTCGGTAGGCGTTTTAATCCTTATGCCTTACGGCACCTACTGTCTTCGGCAGCGTTCT
>OLNJ01000409.1_pt1 | contig 37754 bp, 27 predicted proteins | sample 1672191 | NCBI WGS metagenome assembly OLNJ01 (sample SAMEA3136657, study PRJEB25190) | human gut metagenome | biome: human gut; feature: human-associated habitat; material: faeces | place: Austria | collected 2013
CGAGGATAGAGAGGTTCCTGTGAAAAGACTTACACAGACTTCTTGACAAGCCCTGCTTTTAATGCTGAAAAGCCCCCGGATTCGCAACTTTTGGCAAAAACGGGCGCCTCGCTTTACGCTAGACCAATTCTCGGAGCAGCAAGATTGTCAGCCGCGAATGGAAGAGACGGCCACAAACAGAAAGCGGGGCCAACCGCATATCGACAATCGGCCGAGGAGATAACGGTGCCCGCTTCGCCGGCCAACGCTAGGCATTACAATATTCAGCTAAGCCCAGAGAGGAGGCCGGGTTGACTAATCTTCGAATTCCTTTTCTTACGCTCACCGCGCTTGCGGTGCTACTTCTTTCTTGCGGTTGCTCACCCCAGCAAGAAAAGCTTGGCCCTTGCCCGAACGAATTCGAATCGCACACGCCATTTACGATCGCGACACCATTTTGTTCCATTACGAATCGTTCAACCATGAGGCAATCGATAAAATCCCTCCCACGCCTGAAGGAAGCGGCGGCGGCCCCTTCGCCGCCCTCTGGGCACTCGTAGGCACCGTTGAGGATTTCGATGACGCCGGCATCGCAAAAATTAAAGTCGACAGGGACCAATCAAGCGGCTTCATTCTCGACACAGCATATCTCAACGCAAACGCGCCTATCGAAGGCGGCGGCGTCATCGCCATCGGAGACAAAATAGAATGCCGTTTTCTCTACGATTCCAACTCGGAAATAATCGATCCCGGGAAAAGCGGCTACATCAGAATCGTAGATTCGGGGGCCGGCCTCGTAAAGAAGTCGGCTTTTCGTGGCAATCCACCAGCCGATAAACCGCGCGGCCATTACAATAGCCACATCCAAACCCGATAAATCCCCCCTGGAGGCCGCCCATGATGTGGTTCACCGCCGATTTACACTTCGGCCATTCGAGCATTCTTTCGAAAATGAATCGCCCGTTTGAAACCATCGAACGCATGAATCAAGGGCTCATTGCGGCGATTAATGAACGGGTAGCGCCCAGCGACTCGCTCTATATGCTAGGCGACTTCGCGTATCAGACAACTGCCGAAAACGCACGCCGCCTACACGAGCAAATCACTTGCGAGCACGTGCATCTCATTCGCGGCAACCATGACGATTCGTGGTCGACGGGCGCGGGCGCGGGGATTTTCGAAACCGAGCAGGACTATCTCGAAATCGCCCCCGGCTACGCGCGCGGCCATAAGCTCGTTTTGTTCCACTACCCCATCATGAGCTGGAACGGAAAACGCCGCGACGCCATCGCCCTGCACGGCCACGTCCACTCCAAAGGACCCACCAACAACGAGCGCAACCGCGAGCGCGGCATTCTTCGATACGACGTGGGCGTTGACGCAAACAGCTACGCACCCGTAAGCCTCGCTGAAATTTTGAAATTCTTCGAGGGCGCTCAGTCGCACTCTCGAATGGGGTAAGGAGGAACCGAGAGAACGTCCGACGTCACAAGCACCACAGGAGACCCCGCAGCATGAAACCCATCGCGCATATTCGCACCGACCTTCCCCAGAAGTTCGGCATTCCACGCAACAGCTTTCTGGCACCGCATTTGCAAGGGCGCATCGTTTTCGAGCCCGAGTTCGCGCTGAATAGCGCCGTCGCGGGACTCGACGGCTTCTCGCACGCATGGCTGCTTTGGGAATTTGAGAACGGCACGCCAGGCGGAACCGCGCAAGACATTGCAGCAGATACCGCCACCGACGACAAAAGCGGCACGAACACGAAATGGTCGCCCACGGTGAGGCCTCCGCGCTTGGGCGGATCAGAGCGCATGGGAGTGTTCGCAACCCGAAGCCCATTCCGCCCCAACCCCATTGGATTGACCTGCGTCAAAATCGACCACGTCGAGCTCACCGACGACGGCCCGATTATCCATGTGTTGGGCGCCGACCTGCGCGATGGAACGCCCATCTTTGACATCAAGCCCTATATCCCCTTCGCCGACTGTCACCCCGATGCGACAGGCGGTTTCATCGACGAAGCGCCCTGGCACGAACTAGACGTCGACTTCCCCGAAACGCTGCAGGCGCATATCGAGGGCGACAAGCTCAAGGGTCTCGTGGAGGTGCTGCGCCAAGACCCGCGCCGCGCCGGAAGCAAGCACGACCCAAGCCGCGTCTACCATTTGGCCTTTGCCGCATATGACGTCGCTTTCACCGTAGACGGCGATACGCTGCATGTGGTTGGGGTCGCAAGCGCATAGGCGATATGACGAGGGCACAAAAAGCTGGACGCACCTCTTGCATACGCTTCTACAGATTGGGCCGACAATAGAGAAAAGGCCAAGGACCGAAGCCCTTGGCCTTTCGATTCATTCCGAATGGAAACCGTACGCCAAATGAAAGGCCTACTTCTTCCAAAGTTTATTGCCCGCCTTGAGCGTGAACGGAACGAGAACCGCAGCGACAACATACAGCGCGATAACCACCATGAAGCAGCCATCATACGATCCGGTGTTGTCGTAAATCAGGCCATACACCGTGAAGGAAATAGCGGTTGCGATGAAAATGCCCGTGGAAACCCAGGAATAAATCTGGGAATAATTGCGCGGGCCGAACGTACCGCGAGTAAGCATCGGCGCGATAACAGTAAGACCTGCGTAGCCGAAGCCGAAGATCGCCATGCCTGCATAGAATACTGCCTCGTTTGCACCCGATTGCCATGCGAGCGTGATGCCCAAAGCGCCACCAATCGTCGCGATAAGGCCCGTCCACTGAATGCCGATTTTGTCATTCAGCGCGCCCAACAGCAACTTGCCTACGATACCGCCGACCATGATGATTGAAACGGCCATAGCGCCAACGGAAGCACCGAGCTCGCCATGCGCACAGAAAGCCGGAATCTGCTGGAAGAACGCCGCGCACATGCAGAAGATGCCTGCCACAAGAATCAGCGTGTACATCGCGGGAGACTTGCGAGCCTCTTCAATAGTGGCGCCTTCGTTCTCGGCAGCAGCAACCGCAGCCGCAGCTTCCTCGGCACTACGCTCTTCGGCATCTTCCCCAGTCTGGGAAGCGCCAAAAGGCAGAACGTTCATGACGGAAGGCGACTTGCGCACAAACGCGGCGCACAGCACGACCGAAGCGACCGTGGTAACGAGAGAAAGCACCAAGCGCGCCGTCTGCCAGCCATATGCGCTAATGAGGGCCTGGCCAACCGGGCTCGCAATGGCAGCGAGCAGGGAAAGCGTTGCGGCAGAGATGCTCACGGCAATGCCCGCGCCCTTCTCGAACCAAATGTTGATAAGCACCGGAGCCGCCAGATACATGAAGAACGCGGCGGTCACGCCGAACACAACGCCGTACAAATTCCACTGCCACAACTCAGTGGCAAAAGCGGACGCAACCGAAGCCAAGCCAAAAACAGCCGACACGGCGGTCATAATCCAGCGCGGATCGTACTTCTCCAGCAACTTGCCAGCAAATGGTGCGCAAATCGCCGAAACGATAGGCTGAATCGTTCGATACATCGTGGTATCGGTCTGGCTCCAACCAAACTGGTCCATAACGGGAGCAACAAAAATACCCGACGTGTTGGCGATGATGCCCGTCGGAATGGAATAAAAACCTATGCAGCCAATGAGCACGAGCCATGCCCAAACCGACCCGCTTTTCACCTTTGACATACGGTCCCCTTTCGAACTTTGCGCAACACGCGCAACCCTCTTCATGCCCAAAAACTATACGAATCGGCCTTTAACAAACTAAACACGGCCATATGCCGAAAACCAACGCGTATACCTTGTTTTCGAGCAATTAACGTGCCACTTCCCCCTGAAAAACGGCTGGACGATATGCTATAAATGCTTTTGTTAGCTTTTTGTTTAGGTTTCGTTTCAACCATCATAGACAGCACGCGGACACAACCCACCACACGAAGGAAAATCATGGCCGATGACGTCATTCGCGTAGAAGTTCTTGGAACTCCGCGCATCCTTAAAAATGGAGTCGAAACATCCTTCTCGCGCAAACGCGTACGAGCCCTTTTGTTCTATTTGGCCACCGAACTCAAGCCCGTTCCGCGCACCACGCTCGCATGGCTTTTCTGGCCCGACAAAAGCCCGCAGGTCGCAAGCCGCAACCTCAGCATTCATCTTTCGTATTTGAAAAATGCCCTTTCGGAAGACGCCGTCATCTCATCGCAAGGCACCATCGCCCTTGCCGAAGATGTCGAAAGCGATGCGCGCGATTACTTCGCGTTTGCCAATAACCCGAACCGAAATGGCGACCATAACCCCCTCGAGCTGTTCCGCGGGCCATTTCTGGACGGCTTTTCTATCAAAGACGCCGACCCGTTCGACCAATGGGTGAGCTCTGAAGCTCAGCAATGGCGGAATCGTTCAATTGACGCCGCACTCGAGCGCTCATTTGACCTCGAAATCCAAAAGCGATACACCGACGCACTTGCCACTATCGAACGAGCCATTTCGGAAAACGAAATTCGCGAAGACCTCTACCGGCGCGCCATGTCAATCATGAAAAAGGCCGGCATGCGCGCCCAGGTTGGCGAATTATATCGAGAGCTCACCACGCGCCTTAACGACGAACTGGGCCTGCCTCCCTCAATCCAAACCGTCGAATGCTATCAATCAATCATCGGGTCTAACGATTCATTCACCGCGCATGTCAAGAAATCGGGGCAACGCGCACTCAAAGAAAAGGATATGCCCTTTATCGACCGGCAAGAACGCGTCGACCGCGCCCTTGCCGCACCAAACGGGTCGTTCGTGCTCGTTACCGGCGAAACGGGAATCGGCAAAACCCGCTTTCTCAAAGAGCTCCCGCGCCAAACGGACGAACGGCGCATCGTCGTAAAATTCACCCAGCAAACGCGTGAGATACCTTTTGGCGGCCTCATCGATTCGATTAAAGGGCTTACCACCGCTTCCGACTGGCCCAAAATCGCCCTGCGCGCACAACGCATCATGGGCGACGAGCAATGGGGGCGGCTGCGCTGTCTCATTCCTTCAATTGACATCAACGTTGAACGCCCTGCGTCCACGTTTGGCCTCTCAACCTCCCAAATTCAAGAAACCATCGAGAACTTTTTTCGTGTTTTAGGCGCAGATTGCCATCTTCTTTTCATGTGCGATGACATCCACTACGCCGACGCAGCCTCCCTCAAGGTTCTCTCACGCGCCATAAACGATCAAACATTTCTCTCTGCGCGATTCATTGCAACGTTCAACCCGATCATTCCAGCGCCGCGCACCATGGCCCTGTTCAACGAGCTCCAGCGCAAGGGCATTTTGCTCAGAATCGAGCTCACCAAAATTAGCGACGAACGCATGATGGACATCTTACTGTTCTTCTTCCCCGATATCGATGAGCAAACCGCCCGCAAACTCATCACCTTGGCCGACGGAAACCCCTTCTTGATGAAAACAATCATTCAGGGGCTCGATTCCGGCTATACGGAGTTTTCGGGAAAGGCATCGCTTCAGAATCTGTTCGAGTACACGTTCAAATCGCTTACGACCGACGCCGCCCTCATCGCCACCCTGCTCGCAGTGCACAACGCGCCCTGTGATGCTGAGCTATTCGGCGCTCTTTGCGAAAACGGCACGGGCGAAGCGCTATTCGACGAACTCTCGTCAACGGGCATCGCCGCCCGCGACGGCTCGGGCCGAATCGTGCTCCTCAATAAGCGCATGCAGGAATTTCTCGTTTCCCGCCTTGCCCGAGATTCGCGCAGGCTCGAGTCAGCGCATTTTCGTTTGGCCCAAACAATGGATGCACTCTACGGTCACGCCCCGTCGAACATGCAGGATATCGCCATTTGTCGCCACTACAGCTTAAGCACCCAACCACAAAAATGTGGTCCCTATGCGGCAAAGGCTGGCGATTATCTGCTGCAAATTGACGAAATCGAGGCGGCGATCAAGTATTACAAGCTCGCCGTAAAACGCCTTGAAGGACCCGAGAAACTCGACGCTTCCCTTATTCTGTATATCAATATGACCCATTTGGGCAAAACGTATGAAGCCGATTTGTATCTGCAAAGCGCGATTTCCATTGCCCAAGCCATGGGACGGGACGACTATGCACTTACATTTGAGGCCGCAAGGAAGCTCAACGGCGTTCCCGAGAATGAAGAAGTGCGCGCCGGCGTTATTCCGTGCTACAAAAAAGCCCTCGACCCCGAGATTCGCGCATCGCTCCTCAAGGCCGAGCAGCTCGCAACCTGCAATGGCGCTTCACCGCTCCTCATAAGCTATATCCTGGGATTTCTTTCATCGTGGTATATGATTGTCGGCGATTTCGATTCCTCCATCGAATGCCTCAACCGCATCGTCGGTTTAAGCCTCTGCCAAATCCCAACAACGAATACCAGCTCAGGCCTATCGTTGTTCTTCTCGGCCCTCGTTACGCTCATCTCGCTCATGAAAGAAGGCCCCAATCCGCGAATCTTCGATTTGGTCAAGCTCGCAGAAGAGTCGTTCGAAGAAACGCCCATTCGAAGCTTTTCGTCCTCATCGGAGGGCATCAAATCGATGCTCGCCTACATCATGGGCAATAAAGAAGAGGGCGACCGCATGACTGAAAAGGCGATTGCGCTGCTCGAAACCGGCCACAACGAACCCATGCATGCCGCAATGCTGGCAACCAAGGGAATGCTGCAGCACAAAAGCAATCCTGCTCAAGCATACCTCGCAAATCACGAGGCCTATCGTATCGCGAAACGAATCGGGGCGAACTATTCGCTCATCAGGTCGTTTATCGGCCTTGTAGTCACAAGCCCAACGAAGCAGGAGGCCGCAACGTATTTGGCAGAGCTTCGAGAACTCGCTGGCAGCATCGGAGATGCAAACCTCTATGAGCGCATTGCACATTGCGCCGCGGCGGTAAACGCGAAGGGCGAATAGGACGACGCGTTTACCGCTCAAACGCCGGCTGAAAACATGAGATATCGTTTTCGCCCCCAAACGCAAGAAAGCCCTCGATAACGAGGGCTTTCTTTGTTGGTTCGGGTTTGCAGCCCCGAACCACGCATTCCTTATGCCTGCCCGCCTAAGCGACGGGCATACGTGGGGTGTTTATTTCGCCCAGGACTTGCGGCCCATGGGGACAATAACCAGCGACAGGACGATGACGAGCACGTAGAAGACGATGATCATCCAGAAGGCACCAGCGAAGGAGCCCGTGATGTCGAAGATCTGAGCGTAGATCAGTGCGGAGAAGCCGGAGAACACGTTCAGGCCGGTAGCGACCATCGAGAAGATGTTCGCGTAGTCCTTGTTGCCGAAGGCCTGACGGCAGGTCATCGGGGGAACGATGTTCAGCGCGGAGTAGCCAACGCCAAACAGGGCAACGCCAACGTAGAAGCCCATGACATTCGCGCCAGAGAAGAAGGCGATAGCGGCACCAGCGCCACCCAGAACGCCAGCGATAACGCCAGTCGCGCGGGCACCAATGTGGTCGCACAGCCAGCCCAGGCCGAACTTGCCGATGATGGAAGCGACCATGGCGACGGAAACAGCCATTGCGCCGACGGCAGCGCCGAGTGCGCCCGTGGAAGCGTAAGAGGCGAGCTGCTGAACGAAGGAGGCGGAAATGACGAAGAAGCCAGCCATGATGATGAGCAGCCACAGAGCGGGGTTCTTGCGAGCCTGAGCGACGGTTGCGCCCTCATCGGCACCAACGGCGATCTGAGAAGCAGCCTCGGACTTCTTCTCCTCGACGGTGCCGTAGCCCCAAGGCAGAACGCCCATTTTCTCGGGGGACTCACGCAGCAGGGCCGCGGTCAGGCCACCGCCAACGACGATAACAATCACAGAGCAGATGATACGAGCGGTCTGCCAACCCATGCTCGCAATCCAGCCATTGATGATGGGCGACATGATGGCGCCGAACAGCGACACCATAACGCCGATAACGCCAATCACGGTGCCGTTGGACTTAGCGAACCAGCGGTTGACCATGGTCGGGGTAGCGATGTACATCCAGAATGCTGCGGAAGCACCATACAGCACACCGTAAATGTTCCACTGCCACGGCGCGGTGAACCAAGCGCAAGCGAGGTTGGCCAGGCCGAAGACCAGCACGGAGGCGGTCATGATCCAGCGGGGGTTGTACTTGGAAATAAGCTTGCCAGCGAGCGGGGTGCACAGGGCGGCAACCCAAGGCTGGATGGACATGAACAGGGTGGCGTCGGTACGAGACCAGCCAAACTCATTCATAACCGGGGTAATGAACAGGCCCGCATGGTTGGCAGCAAAGCCCAGCGGAACAGCGTAGAACGCAATACACGCAATGGCGACTGCCCACGCGTAATTGCTGCCCTTCACATTCTCAGTTCCCATTTTTCTCTCCTTGTTTCGAGCTTTCTCTGATGCATCGGAATGCATCCAAACATCAGCAAAAACCGTGCCCATTTCTCGCTGCAACGAAAAATCGGAACCCGTTTTCGCCGACCATCTCACGGGGCCGCATGTCCAAGCACGCGGCCCGGGGGATCAAACCTCAACGCCTGTCAAAAACCGACAGGACTTTCGATGGGCCTATTTGCCCTTCTTCAAAACGCCCTTCTCATAGAGCGCCTCGACTTCCTCGGGGGTGTAACCGAGTTCAGCCATCACATCAGCGGTATCGGCGTCGTATTTCGCGCCGCCACGCACGATTTGGCCCGGATGCTTGGTGAACTTCGGGAACATGTTCACCTGCTTGACGGTGGTTTCGGTCACTTCGTCGAAGCAATCGACAAACACTTCGCGCGCCTGATACTGCGGGTCTTTCAGCATGCGCTCATACGTCATGTGCGGGCTCACCGGCACGCCCATGGAGCTGAACTGCTGGTTCACCTCATCGACGGTATGAGACAGGCAGTACTCGTCGAGCGCCGCGCGGAACTTAGCCGCACGTGCCGGCAAGGGATCGTTGATGTCTTTGCAACCCGGAGCGCGGGTAATCGACGGATAGGTGCCGAAGGGCTGGAAGTCGGGGTCGTCTTTGAAGCCAAAGAATTCCACGAGCTTCGAGACGGGGCCAACGCCGCCGACCGCGACCTGCACATAGCCGTCTTTGCACTTCTGCGAACCGGCGCATGCGCCCACGAAGTCTTCGTTGCCGATGGGAGTCGGCTGAATGCCATGGTTAATGCCGTCGGAAAGCGTCGCGCCCTGAACGCGAACAAGCGATTCGAACTGCGTGCAGTCGATGGACTCGCCTTCGCCCGTTTCTTTGGCATGGATAACAGCGGCGAGCGTCGCCCATGCGCCCATGAGGCCGGTCATGTAGTCGCCCGTGAAAGGTTTGGTAACCGAGGGAGGCGTGCCCGGGAAGCCATTGAGGCTCGCGTAGCCCGAGAAAGCCTGACCGATGGGATCGAAGCTTGCCTTCTTTACGTAATCGGGATCGCCCGTCTGACCAAAGCCCGAAATATGCAGAATGACAAGTGCAGGGTTGTGCTCCCACAGAACCTCGTCGGTGAGGCCCCACTTCTTCCACGTGCCGCCCTTGGATGACTCGACGAGCACATCGGCGTCTTTGATGAGCCTGAACAGCACTTCCTTGCCCTCGTCGCTCGGAATGTTCAGCGTCATCATGCGCTGGTTGCGGCGCTCCGCCGACCATGCGTCGCCATACATGCGATACATATCGGGAGCCTTCACGCTTTCCAGCTCAATAACGTCAGCGCCCTGCTCGGCGAAAAGGCCGCACACAAACGGGCCCGCAATAACAGACGCCGCGTTGATGACCTTCAAGCCATGAAGGTTGCCGAATTTCGGCAGATCAGTTGACTTCATGCAACAACCTCCTTGTGTTGTGTCCCAGTTCTCACGCTTCACCGCTTTTGGTAAAGTCGAGAACTTTCATGACGACTTATGAGCAACTTTTGTGCCAGTTTTGCTAATTTGCGAAAGATTCCTTGTACGATTTTTTGCCGAGAAGATTGCATTCGTACATCTCGGCAATTGCATCCGAAGAAAAGCCGAGCTCGGTCAGGATGTCATCGTTATCTTGGCCCGTGCATGGGGCTCCGCGCCATACGCGCCCAGGGTAGTTCGCAAGGTCGGGAACAACCTTCACACCAGATATCTCATGCACGCCATCGACGGCAGGCCATGTCTCGATAACACCTCGCGCTTGGTAATGGGGATCGGCCGCGGCCTGCTCGTAGTTCATCAGACGCGAGCACGGCACACCCGCCTCGTTCAGAATCGTCTCAACTTCCTCTGCAGTGTGCTGCGCAAGGAAATTCGCGAACGCCTCTTCGGCAACATCACCCGCATGGCTTCCGTAAGAAATAATGCCCTCCCCTTCGGGGAAGAGCTCGCTGGCATACTCCAGGCCAAGCAACGGCAGGCCAGCCTTCAAAACGCCCGGCCCCAAGAACAGCACATACACTTCTTCGCAGTCGTTGCATACATACGTCCCGTACAGCGCGCAAATAAGGCTATGCGTACCTTCCTTCACATATTCCTCGCCGTACGTCCAACCTTTAATGGGGTATTGCGACTGGATGCGCATCATGGTTTCGAATTGCGCCACGTCGATAGATTCGCCGCGGCCGGTTTCCTGGCGCTTCAACAAAGCAGCGAGCGTCATGCCGAACGCGTAGAATGCCGCGGAATAATCACCCGGGAACGGCATGGCGGGAATCGACGGCTGGCCTTCAATGCCGTTCATGCGCATCGCGCAGCCAAACGCCTGGGCAATCGGATCGTAGCTCGCGCGCTTCACATAGCTTTCGATGCCCGTTTGCCCGAAGCCAGAAATATGGGCGATGACCAGGCGCGGGTTCACTTCCCACAATTTCTCATCGCCGAACCCCTTGCTTGCAAAGCGCCCTCCGACCGATGCCTCTATAAGCACGTCGGCGGTTTCGATAAGCTTCAAGAACGCACTGCGCCCCTCGCCCTTCAGATAATTCATAGCGAGGCTTCTCATATTGCGGCGGTCTTGCTGCGTCGAAGCGCCATGCTGAGAAAAGCGCCCCATGTCGGGATTGATGGGGTTTTCGACCCATATGACATCGGCGCCATGTTCGGCATAAAGCTCAGAGGCAAAAGGAGCCGCAACCGACAGGCCCACCATCACAACGCGATAACCGCTCAAGAGCCCGAATCGGGGTATGTCGTTCGTTTTCGCCATGCGATGCCTCCTTGTGCGTTTTGCCGTCCAAACGAGATGCGTAGCAAAACGCGTGCCATGGCCAAGCGTTCCAACTGGCATACTTCTTGCTTTTAGCGAAGGGACCCACTATTTGCCCTAGAATGTGGCAACCACTTTGCAGCGCCGCAACAGCAAGCGCGCATGCATTAAGACATGGAAGGACCGAGCGACCATGAAGCCGCTTATTGGAATAACCGCAGAAATCAATCCCGCGACGAACATGTGCGAAGTTAATCATGAATACGCGCTCGCCGTCGCAGCGGCTGGCGGCACGCCCGTCATGCTGGCGCCCCTCTCAGATTCCCCTTCTTATGTCGAAGACGTGCTCGCCTCGCTTGACGGGGTTCTTCTTTCAGGAGGTGGCGACATTTCTCCTCGTGCATACGGAGAAGCGCTCAGGCATCCGTCGATTCTTGGCGTCAACGAGCAGAGGGACTATTTCGAGCTTCAGCTTGCTCGACGAGCCTTCGTGTTAAACATGCCGACGCTTGGCATTTGCCGGGGTTTGCAAATCATGAACGTCGCACTTGGCGGAACTCTTTATCAAGACCTCGCTCTTATCGAGGGCATCGCCGACGAGCAGGCTCTCCTTCATCGGCAGCCAAAGCCCTACGAACGAGGGCAACACGAAGTGAATATTTCACCCAGATCGACGCTCCACGCCATATACCGCGAAGAGCACGCCGAACAAGCGGACGACTCCCTGCCGCTCTTCGTCAATTCCATGCACCATCAGGCAATTCGCAATATTGCCCCTTTGCTTGAAATAACCGGGACGTGCGGCCCTGTTATCGAAGCGGTCGAAAGTCACACCTCGACCTTTTACGTAGGCGTGCAATGGCATCCGGAATATTTGGGCAACGCCACGCCGCTTTTCCGCGCGTTTTTAAACGCAACGCGCGCTTAAAACGATGGAGCCGCCGAAGCGACCCCATGGCATCACGAATCCTCTTTAAGCAGAAAGCCGCATTCTTATTTCGCCTTATCGCCCTCGAGGAAACGCTTGATGTCGCGACTCTGAAAATAAGCAAGTCCCAGCGTGCAGGCAATCGCGCAGGCGATGAGCAGCGCAGCGCCCACAAAGGCAACCTCGAAGCCGGCGATATCGATTACGGCGCCCCATAAAAATCCCGAGCATACGCCCGCAACATTCGCTGCCATGGAAATGCGCGCATACACAATAGGATATTCAAGGCCGCCGAATGTTTTACGGGCAAACGACGGCGTCATGACATTGGTGACGCCGTAATAGACGCCATACGCGAATGCGCCCACCGCGATAACGACGGCCGCATTGCCGGCGCCGCCTACCAAAATAAGCACAGCACCCACGATGCCCATGGCGATGCACGCAACCGTGCCCGAGAATGGATGCTTTTCGCCCACGTATCCAAGCCCGAGCTTTGTGCCCGTTTGAGCCGCCATGGAAAGCGACGTGGCCCACGCACCAAGCATGGGAACAGCAGATCCAACCGCCAGCGTATGCACATACGAGGGAACCATGCCGTTGAGGTACATGCCGAAATTCAAGCAGAAGCAGAAGCCCATAATGAGATAGAACTGGGGCATTTTGAACGCTTCCTTCGCCGCGATGCCCTTGCGGGCGCGAGGATGCTCGCCTGGCGCAAGTTGAGCGACAAGGGCAGCGGCATCAATCGGCGCAGAAGCTTGGCCCCTTTCATCGGTCGAAGCACTCTGCGCATTTGTCCCATAGGGCAAAAGTCCTTTGTCGGAAGGACGGCTTGCGATGCATGCAATCATAATCGGCACGCATGCGAGCGTAATGGCGGCAAACACGCGATAGGTCGCCTGCCACCCGAGCGCTTGAATGAGGGCGCCACCAACGGCTGCCCACACCATGCCGCCAACACCCGTAAAAGCCGCAACCAAACCAATATAGAAGCCCGCATTCTTATCGAACCAACGCGTGATAAGCGTCGCGGGCGCCAGATAAATAAGCGTGCACGTGCCAAATCCCATAAGCACGCCGCACGCGAGGTATTGCCACAATTGCGTCGAGAACGACACCAGGAAAAACGCAAGCGCCGCCACAAAACACGACCCTCCGATGCATGCACGCGCATCGCAACCGTTCAGCAAACGGCCCGCAAAGGGGAGAAATACGAGACCAGATAGGCACGCAAGGGGTGTGAAGTAGCTCAGCACGCCCGTTCCCACGCCCAAATCGGCGGCGGCGTAGGGATAGAAGATTCCGGCACAGCTATGCCCAAACGAAACGGGGCAAAACATGCATATGACAAGCGCGAAAACAACGAAGAAACCAAAATGAGGACGCGCGTTCCGAGCATTTCCCGATGGGGGTTCAGTCACCATAAAACACCTCTAAACGAAAACAACCATTCCGCTGAAGCAAAAACCATGCCACAGCGATCAGAAGAAGACGAGGGCCGTGCGCGACATAACGCAACAGGCCAATCGGCGCGTTTCCCTGAGCCAAAAACAGCAGCAATTGAACGCCCGACTTTCGGCCGACGCGAAAAGAAAGCCCGCATCCAGGGGAAATGGAGTGCGGGCTCGCAAAAAGGAGATGCGGCGGCATGAGAGAGGAATGGGAAGATGAGCCACCGCCGAATATGCGGAAAGGCAATTACTTGCCGGTAAGTGTCGTTTCTTGGCGAATAAGACCCTCGTCATAAAGCTGGGCAATTTCCTCGTCGCTCACGCCGAGACCATGCAGAATCTCTTCGTTGTGCTGGCCGACGAGCGGCATGCCGCGCTGAATCTTGCCCGGGTTCTTCTTCAACTTCGGAACGACGTTCACACCGCGCATCGTTTCGTCATCGTGGGCGTTTTTCCACGTGGTAAACGTTTCACGCGCTTTGTAGTGAGGGTCGGCATCGCAATCGGCGAACGTATAAATGCGGCTGCAGGGAACGCCTGCTTCGAGCAGGATTTCCTCGGCCTCGGCACCCGTATGCGTACCGAAAAATTCGGCGAGCTTGCCCTCCAAAATATCGCCAGCGGGCGTACCCATGCCGCACAGGCCCATGCCGTCATAGAACGGGTCTTCGGCAATGTCGATGCCAAGCACCTTGCATGCGTTGCGCACAACGCCGGCACCCAGAATGAGGATGTACAGATTCACGCCGTCTTTGCAGGTATAGGTGCCATATCCCGCAGAGCTCGTCGAGTGGGACCCCTCGCGCTTGGGCAGCACGCCGGTATTGAGGTAATTCACCACATAGAAGCCCGAGCAGCGCACCATAGCCTCATACTGTGCAGCATCGATTGAATCGCCCTGACCGGTTTCCTTGGCGCGGTTAAGGGCGGCCAACGCTCCGACGATGGCAAACAGGCCAACAAAGTAGTCGGAAGGCTGCGGGAACGCGGGCACGGGAGCCCGATCGGGGAAGCCATTCATTTCCATATAGCCCGAAAACGCCTGACCGATGGCATCAAAGCTCGCGCGGCTTACGTAGCCGGGGTCGCCCGTTTGGCCAAAGCCCGAAATATGCACAATGACGAGCGCCGGATTAACCTCCCACAACGCCTCGTCGCTCATGCCCCACTTGTCCATCTGGCCGCCACGGAAACCGTCAACCAGAATGTCGGCATTTTCAAGCAGCTTGTAGAACAGCTCACGGCCACGGCCATGGCGCACGTCCATGCATAGTGATCGGGAGTTGCGACGATCCATGCGCGTGCCCCAACCGGGGAGCGCTGGGTTCGGACGGCTCGTGTCGCGGCCTTTGGGGTTCTCAATGCCAATAACATCGGCGCCCAAATCGCCCAACATAGCGCAAGCAAACGGCCCAGCAATTGCCTGCGAAAGATTAAGAACCTTCACGCCCTGCAGCGGGCCAAATGGTTCGAACGTTTCTTCTGCCATGTTTCCTCCTCCTTGCATGTGGATACGGAAGGAAAAGCAAAAACCATGCCAGAAGCTAGCCGTGCCGCCGAAACGCGCCTTCCACCGAAGAGATGCAGGCGGAATTCATCGCCCGATGCGCCCACGCCGCGTGGGGCCGACGTATTGCGTGCCGTGACCCGCGACGAGCGGCCGCTTAAACAAGTAGATGATAACCCGGGAATATCGCTTCGTATGGCCCAGCGCTGCCTTACGAGCATTTACAAGAAAACCGATACACAAACGTGCGCTGGGTTTACGAAGGTCATGGGGAGATAAACTCGATTAGACACGAAGAACCTCGGCCCCTCCCTCCGAGACGTATTCGCCTAAAGGGGGTACAATGGGGGTCGTTTGGAAAGCCGCGCAACGCGCGACTGTAGCCACGTTCGCAGAGAGAGGAACTTTCCATGGCTAAGTTTTCCCACGTTATTGTCCGCCGCCCCGGCAAATCGCTGTGCGACGGCATCACCAGCGCACCTGAGCTGGGCAAGCCGATTTACGAGAAGGCGATTAAGCAGCATGACGCCTACATCGAAGCCCTGAAGCAGTGTGGCGTGGACGTTACCGTGCTTCCCGCAATGGAAGAGTATCCCGACAGCTGTTTCGTCGAGGACACCGCCGTTATTACCCGCTGCGGCGCCATCATCGACAACCCAGGCGCTGGCACCCGCAATGGCGAGGCCAAGGAGATGGAGCCCACCATTCGCCAGTTCTTCGACGACGATCACATCGCCCACATCACCGCTCCTGGCACGCTCGAGGGCGGCGACGTCATGATGGTTGGCGACCACTTCTATGTGGGCCGCTCCGCCCGCACCAACGAAGAAGGCATTCGCCAGTTCATCGAAATTCTCGAGGGCTGGGGCCTTTCGGGCAGCGAGGTGCCGCTGGAGTACGTGCTGCACCTGAAGACCGGCGTGAACTACCTGGAAGACAACAACATGCTCGTTTCTGGCGAGTTCAAGACCAAGCCCGACTTCGAGAAGTACAACAAGGTTGAAATTCCCGAGGACGAGGCCTATGCCGCCAACTGCATTTGGGTCAACGGCACCGTCATCGTGCCCGAGGGCTACCCCACCGTGCTCAAGGCCGTGCAGGATTTGGGCTACAAAACGCTCACCGTTGACACGTCTGAGTACCGCAAAATCGACGGCGGCCTGAGCTGCCTGAGCCTGCGCTTCTAATTCGCGCATCTCACTTGTAAACGCGCCATTCGCGCACATGCACAAAGGGAATCGAGCAATCGACTCCCTTTTTTAATGAGGCAAGCCATTTCGCGCATTCGCACAGGCACCAGTGGCGCCGACTAAAACGCAACACCCAGCATAATGAGCGCAATGCACAGGGCGAAGGCCGCATAGTCTCGCCCCACGAACGGGTGGCGATCGTAGGCGCTCTCACGCGTGCGCAAGTAAAACCCCCGCTGCTCGGCAGCAAGCGCCGTGGCGTCGGTTTTGCCCACCGAAGAAAGCAGCAGCGGCACGCACAAAGGCAGCATAAGGCGCATTTTCTTAAGTGGATTCTTCGTATCGTATTCGACGCCGCGCGCGGTTTGGGCCTCCATGATGGCATTCATTTCCTGCGAGAAAATAGGCACAAAACGCAGCGCCGTGGTAAACGTGAACGCATAGCAATACGGAATATGCAGCTTCTCGACGCAGGCGTTCGCAAGATCGCCAAGCGGGGTAACCATGAGCATGAGCAACAGCGGCGTCGCCACGCCGAGCAGGCGAAGGCACGCCTTGCTGCCCGTAATAAGGCCCTCATCGGTGGCAAACCCGAACACAGGCGTGCCCGCACGCATGAAAAGAACCTGCAGCACAAATAAGATGAGCGCAAGCGGCACGAGCAGTTTCATGAGCACGACCAAACGGCCCGCAACACCCGCGTAAGCCCCCATAAGCAACGTGAACGCGAGCAGCCCTACAAGCATGGCGTAAGAATTGGACAGAAACGTCGCCGCGATAATGGAGGCGGCAAGCGCCACCTTCGCCACGGGGTTCAGCTTATGCAGCAGCGTGTCGCCCGGCATATAGTCGATAACGTTAAGCACGGCAAGCCAACTCCTTCGAAACGGCAACAATGTCCGACACTTCGGAAAGTCCCGCAAATACTGGTGACACCTCGGCCGCGAGTTTTTTCGCCAGCGCGATAGCCTGAGGAGGTTCGACGAAAGCGCGCTGCATGAGGTCGGCGTTCGCGAACACATCGGCGCACGTTCCGCGCCCAAGAATTTCCCCGTTCGCCATAACCACCAGGCGATTGGCGAAATCGCTCACCACTTCCATGTCGTGGCACACCATGACCACCGCGCTTCCCGCCGCCGCCATGTCGCGCACGGTTTCCATGACCGTCATGCACTCGCGGTAGTCAAGCCCGCTTGTGGGCTCGTCGAGCACGATGATCTGCGGCTCGCCCACCACGACCGACGCAAGCGCAACCATCTGGCGCTGGCCGCGCGACAGCGAAAACGGCGCTTCGTCGAGCGGAAGGCCGAACCGCTCACACGTCGCTTTGGCGCGCGCAGATGCTTCGTTCGACGAAACGCCCCGCAACAGCAGCCCGAACGCAACCTCGTCGAGCACGGTGTCTTTGCAAATTTGACGGTCGGGATTTTGGAACAGCGTGGACACGTAACGGGCAATGCGGCTCGTGGGAACCTCGCGCGTATTCAAACCAGCAACAACCACGTTGCCCTCGGCGGGCTTGAGCAAACCATTGAGCAACTTGGTGAACGTGGTTTTGCCCGCGCCATTCTGCCCCACAATACCGACGATTTCGCCAGGGAATACTTCAAAATCGAGCGCTCGCACCGAAGCGCCGCCGCCTGGATAGGAATAACCCACGCCTTCAAAACGAGCCACTGGCTCGCCAGTGCGCGCAGAGGAGGCGGCAACAACAACGGAATCACCGTCAATCGATGAGTCGCACATAGCCGCATGCGAAGGCGAACTCGGCACGGCAGGCACCGCACAAGCCCCCTCAACGACGGCGCCGCGCACGCCCTCGCCCACAATGCGGGCAACAAGCGCCGCCGCCTCATCGACGGAAAGCGCCGGCTTACCCAGCTCGCACAGCCCCGCCGCCGCAAGCGAGTTCGACACGCGGGCGACGCGTGGGCTATCAACGCCAATCTCACGCAGTCGCTCGCCATGCGAGAACACCTTGCGCGGCATATCGTCGAATATCAGTTTTCCCTGTCCAAGCACCACAACCCGACTGCAGTATTCCGAAAGCAACGCAACCTTCTGCTCGATAACCACCACGGTGATGCCGGCCGATCGGTTTACTTCGCACAGCGTTTCGAACACAAGCGTTGAAGACGCCGGGTCGAGCGCCGCGGTGGGCTCATCGAGCACCAGAACGCGCGGGCGCAACGCCAGAATAGCCGCAATGGCAACCTTTTGCTTTTGGCCACCCGAAAGCGTTGCGATTTCGCGATCGCGCAAATCTTCGATGCCCACCGTTTCGAGCGCCTGCTGCATACGAGCGGGGATTTCATCGTGCGTCACGCCGAAATTCTCCAGCCCGAACAGCAACTCGTCACGCACATTCGATGCCACGAACTGAGCATCGATATCTTGCAACACGCTTCCTACCAGGCGTGATACATCGGTTAGGGTAACCTCGCATGTATCTTTGCCATCGACCAGGCACGCCCCGTACAGCTCGCCCGCGAAGTGGTGCGGCACCGCACCCGACATAACGCCCGCCAGAGTCGACTTGCCGGCGCCCGACGGCCCAATGACCCCCACGAATTCGCCCTCGGCAACGGCGAGCGATACCCGTTCGAGCGCGTGACGTTGCGCGCCTGAATACGTGAGCGTTACGTCTTTAACTTCGATGATCGAATTCATGGCTGGCCTTTCGGAAACCTATATGCGAGATGCTACTTAATTACTCTTAGATACTTGATAACCTTTAGAAAGGTTAAGTGAGGCCTAATCTTCGACCTTCAGAGCCTTCTTAATGGGCACATAAAGCGCCTGGCACAGAATGGCGTTGAACACCGCCGTGGCGATAACAACGGGAAGCATTGCAGCAGCAAGTTCCCCCACCACGCCGATCATGGCCATCTTGATAACCATGAAAATGCAGCCCGAAAGCACCGTGGTCACAAACGTGCCGACCAAAGGAATAATCTTTTTCGCCGGCGTCTTCATGCCCGCCTTTACGATGAGCGCCATAACCACCGCGGCAACGCCTTCCGCTGCGAAATCGATAAACGGCGACGTGGTGGTAATTTGAATAACAGCCGCAGAAATAAGGCCAATGACCAGGGCTTGGCCGATATTTGGACGAACCACCAAAATAGTCAGGCAGAACGCCGAGATAATGAACTCGGGCGAAATCATGCCGCCCGTGGCGCCAGAAATCGCCTTGCCCACAAACATATTCAGAATAAAGCCCGCCGCGAGCAAAATGGCGAGCAGCACGAGCGCTTTAATGTCGAGCTTTCCGCGATCGACGGTTGCGACGATACGGGGCTGGGCGGTAGTAGCATTTTCAGACATGAGATGCGTCCTTTCGAGGAAAGCCTGTCAAAGTCGCCCGTTAGCGCTATTCGCTAATGCCACCTGTTAAACGCTACGAGCATTTAACAGGTCGGGAGTAGATTGAGTAACAGGCTGAATGAGCATTGTTCGAAGAAGTGGAGGCGCGTGATGCGAATGCGGTCGATGCCTTTCCGTTGGCACGCCCAAGGAAGTTCGGCGCATGCAAAAAGGCCCTCGGTCTAACCGAGGGCCCCTATTCGCCAAACTATAAAAGGCGTGAGGAACTCACAGTCGACCGACCGTATTCGCATCACGCCACCACCAGTTCATGAGGTTGTTCTGAATGCTGTTCATGCTGGTGGCTCCTTTCGGAAAATCGTCTGCAGCGCCTGAGCGCTGCGTTTTCGTTGCCACGCACTATAGCACACTAAAGTACGCTAGCAATAAAAATTTCGTGAATTGTTTTCCGCCTGCGCTTCGTTCGCGCATTGCCAGGCATAATAGCCAACGTTGTTTTTAACCGCGCTTTATTCGATCGCATATCGATTGCGCCCAAGAGCCTTGGCGGCTCGGTGAATGCGGATTGACTCCCCGCTTCCCATGTAACTCGCCCGGGGCTCCGCACACGACGATTGGCCTCACATGGCGGGTTGTTCTCGCGTTTCGCGCAACAATCCAAAAGAAATGGCATACAAGGCTGGCACCTCGCTCGCCTGACTTTCGCTGCGGCTTTATGCCGCTTGGCACTTTGCGACCTTTCGGCCGTAGCTCCCGTATGCCGCTCTGCGGCTGCAGGCGCCACGTCCATCATGCCCGCAGAAACGGCTGCGCACGCATCCATTTCGCCCGCATGTCTGCTCGCCTCGTGCCACGTGCGACCTCGCATTCAATTCGCATCGCGTTAAAGCACCTGACCAAAGGAGCACGTCATTACTACGTTCGCTGAGCTCGGCCTTTCCGAGCAGACCCTCGAAGCCGTTGACACCCTCGGCTACACCGATGCAACCCCCATCCAGGAGCAGGCCATTCCGCTGGTGCTCCAGGGCCGCGACCTTATCGCCGCCGCAAAAACCGGCACAGGCAAAACCGCCGCGTTCTCGCTTCCTTCCATGGACCAGCTGGGCCATCGCGAAGGCAACGACCGCGGCCCCTTCATGCTCATCGTGACCCCCACCCGCGAGCTGGCCAGCCAAATCGCTGACACGTGCATGCCCATCGGCAAGCACACGCACCACTTCGTGGGCACATTCGTGGGCGGCGTGGCCTACGGCCCGCAGATCAAGAAGCTCGAGCGCGGTCTCGACGTGGCCATCGTGACCCCCGGCCGCATGATCGACCTTATGGAGCGCGGCGCCGCCGACCTCTCGCAGGTTCAGGTGCTCGTTCTCGACGAGGCCGATCGCATGCTCGACATGGGCTTTTGGCCCCAAGTCCAGCGCATTGTCGAGGCCACGCCCAAAAACCGCCAGACGCTGCTGTTCTCGGCGACCATCGACCGCAGCCAGGACAAAACCATGTTCAGCATCCTGAACGACCCCGCGATCGTCGAAATCGCCCACCGCGGCGAAACGGCCGACAAAGTCGACCAGTATGTGATTAAAACGACTCGTCGCCAGAAGCCCGAGCTGCTCAACTCCTTCATCAAGGAAAAGGGCGGCTACCGCGTTATCGTGTTCACTCGCACCAAGGGCGGCGCCGACAACTGCTGCAGGCGCCTTCGCCGCATCGGCATTCCCGCCGAGGCCATTCACGCCGACCGCAGCCAGGCCCAGCGCAGCCGCGCGCTGACCAATTTCCGCGAGGGCAAGACCAACGTGCTCGTCGCCACAGACGTGCTCGCCCGCGGCATCGACGTGCCCGAGGTCGACTACGTCGTGAACTACGACCTGCCCATGATGCCCGAAGATTACGTGCACCGCATTGGCCGCACGGGCCGCGCGGGCGCCGATGGCTTCGCCGTGTCGCTCGTGACGCCTGACACGCGCAACCTGCTGCGCAACATTCAGAAGTTCACGGGTCAGGAAATTCCCGAAATGAACTTCGAGGTTTCGGCCGATGCGTTCGAGCCGGTTGAAGGCGCCGATGAACGCCTGCTCGCCGATGACGAGAGCTACTTCTTCGAAGAGAAGAAGGGCCGCGGCAAGAAGGGCGGCAAAAGCCGCGGCGAAGGCAAGTTCGATCGAGGCAAGGGCAAAGGCGGCAAGAAGGGCGCCCGCAAGCGCGACCTGGAGCGTTCCGCCGAGCACAAGCGCAAGCTCGAAGCCGAAGCGAACGGTGAGGAGTACATTCCCGCCAACCCGCACCACAACAACGGCGGCGAGAAAAAGCGCAGCCTGAGCGAGCGCCAAGCCGCAGCCGACGCAGCTTACGCAGCCATGTTCGACACGCCGAATATGGAAGGCGGCAAGAAGAAGTCTAGGAAGCGCGGAAACGATGAGGGCGGCTATTCGTACGATTCCTTCTCGAAGAAGGGCGGCGCGAAGGGCAAGCCCGGCAAGCGCAGCCGCATGGCCAACCATGACGACCGCGACCTCGATGGCTTCCGCGACGAGCGCCGTGGCGGCGGCCGCGTGCGCAAGTACAACGACCGCGACGATCGCCGTGGCGGCAACGACCGCAACGGCGGCAAGCGTGGCAGCTGGAATACCCCGCGCAACGAAGCCTACCAGGGCAGCTTCTTCGACGACGAGCGCGGCAGCCGCGGCGCACGTGGCAAGAAGTACGCCGACAAGCAGTACTCCGACGGCCGCGGCAGCAAGCCCGGCAAGAAGAACTACGGCAACGGCGGCCGCGGCGGCAACAACCGCAGCAACGGCTTCGGCGGCAAGGGCTTCGGTGACCGTCCGAGCAACGGCGGCGGACGCCCCGGCAACGGCGGCCATTCTGATGGCTTCCAGCGCTCCGGCAAGGGCGGCGCGAGCCGCAACAACGGCGGCAACTTCGGCGGTCGCGGCGGCAACAACCGCGGCGGCAACTTCGGCGGCGGCCGTTCCAATGGCAACAACCGTGGTGGCAAGGGAGGCAACCGTCCCGGTCGCGGCGGACGTCGCTAGGCGGAAACGGGTTTGATTCCTATTTTCCGTAAGCACACGAAAGGGCTGGTCAAATGACCAGCCCTTTCTTTATCCTCAGACCAGAACACAACCCACAGCGACTCTACGATGACCACGCCATAAAGTCGTTTGCAATCGCGCATTCCCGCAACATTGCCCGCTGCGTTACTCTCCCCACACCTCGGCGGCGATTTCTTGGATGAGAGCGATTTTCGCCCACTGTTCTTCCTCGGTGAGCTTATTGCCAATCTCGCAGCTCGCGAAGCCGCATTGCGGCGAAAGGTAGAGGTTCTCGAGCGGCACGTACTTCGACGCTTCCTTGATGCGCGCCTTCACCACTTCCTTGTCCTCCAAGCCGGGCTGCTTGGACGTGATAAGGCCGAGCACGACCTTCTTACCCTCGGCGACGTGTGCCAAAGGCTCGAAACCGCCCGCGCGCGGCGTGTCGAATTCCAAATAGAACGCGTTCACGTTTTCGTGCGCGAACAAGTACGGCGCCACCGGATCGTAGCCGCCCTCGAACGCGTAGGTGGAGTGGTAATTGCCGCGGCATACGTGGGTGTTAATCACGAGGTCTTCGGGCGCACCTTCGATAGCAGCGTTGTTCAATGCCACGCCGAGCTCGCTCACCTTTTGGATATCGGCAGCCTGCATGCCCGTTTTCGCCACGAAATCGGTGTCGCAGTAAATGCCCCACGTGCAGTCGTCGAACTGGATGTTGCGGCAACCCGCGGCATACAAATCGGCGATCACCTGGCGATATGCGGCAGCAATCGCATCGGCAAGCTCCTCGTCGGTCGCATACACGCTGCGCAGGCTTTCCTGCTGGCCATCGCAACGATCGAGCGTCACTTCCGAAAACGTCTGGATAGGCGCAGGAATGGTCTGGCGCGCAACGTGGTCGTCACCAGCGAGTGCCTGCACGAACTTGAAATGCTCAACGAACGGGTGGTTTTCGCCAGAAATCGAGCCCGTTACCACCGCGGTATCGGCCGTGGTTTCCTCGTCGTGGAACATATAACCCTCGCGGCTCGTGCGGCGCTCGATGCCCTGAAGGCCCCACATGAAGTCGAGATGCCAATAGCTGCGACGAAATTCGCCATCGGTCACAACCTTCAGGCCCGCAGCCTTCTGCTTGGCGACAAGGTCGCGAATGGCCACGTCTTCCACGGTCTTGAGCTGGGCGGCGTCGATGATGCCCGCATTGAAGTCGGCACGCGCCTGTTTCAGCACGTCGGGACGAAGAAAGCTGCCGACGATATCGCAACGAAACGGCGCATTGGTTACAGAATTCGCAGTCATGTTTAACCCTCTGTTCGAATTGGCTTAATGTCTGCCGAACAGTATGCAGGTCTGCTTTGCGATTGTGAAATACGAATAACTTTGCTTTTGTGATAGGTTTTTCCTATGGCGGGGCAAAGAGCGATGCAGACAGCCAGCCTGTCGAAAACCGAGCTGCCGGATGCCAGCCCTCGGAACGCGCCGCGAGCTCACGGTACTAAGACGAACCGCCGAGGCAATGAGTCGATGTCGCCACGGCGCCGCCGAGCCAAGCTACCCAAGAGCGCCGTCACACAAACCAGAACGGAAGCATGGGGCCACCGTTGGGCGACCTGCGAGAATGCGCCACAAAGTGGCAAGTCACCGCGCGCGCTTCGCTTCGCGCCACCTCGGCCCTATTGCGGAATATGTCGCCGAATCGCTTCAACATACGCCGCGCCGTATACCGAATGCTGCGTGCCCTTGCGCGTAACCAGTCCCACTTCCATATACTCATCGATATCGAGCGGCACTGAAATAATCGACGCGCCATTGAGCTCAGCGCTAATCACGCCCGAGCACACCGTATAGCCATTCAGGCCGATGAGCAGGTTGAACAGCGTCGCCCTATCGCGCACGCGAATATTTTTGTTGCGATCGAGCGTGGATGTAAGCTCTTCGGAATAGTAGAACGAGTTGAAGTTGCCCTGCTCATATGACAGAAACGGATAATCGGCCATATCGTCGAGCGTGACCGACGCGCGAGACGCCAAAGGGTGGCTCGAACACACGAAGACATGCGGCTCGGCTCGAAACAACGGCTCGAAAGCCAACTCGTTGGCAGCAAGCATCTTCCCTATGACCTCGCGATTGCGCGCCGACAAGTAGAGCACGCCAAGCTCGCTTTTCATATGGGCGACGTCTTCGATAATCTCGTGCGTTTGCTCCTCGCGAAGCGTGAAATCGTAGCGCGCGGCATCGAACTCGCGAATCACGTCGACGAACGCGTTCACCGCAAACGAATAGTGCTGGCACGACACGCTGAAGTGAGGCACGCGCTGTGCGGGATTTTTATATTTGTCCTCAAGCAATTCCGTCTGTTCGAGCACCTGACGTGCATAGCCCAGGAAGGTTTCGCCCTCTTCCGAAACCACCACGCCCTTGTTCGTGCGGTCGAAAATATGCACGTTCATTTCCTGTTCAAGGTCGTGAATCGCGCTCGTGATAGAGGGCTGTGAAACGTACAGCCTGCGCGCGGCCTCGGTAATGCTACCGCATTCCGCGACTTTCGTGACGTAAACGAGCTGTTGGAGTTTCATGGGCGGGCCTTCCGACGGGTGCGTGCGCCCATGGTAGCGCAAGAACCCGCCAAAACCTGCTAAATGCTCGTAGCGTTTGGCAGATTGCGTGCGGCGAAAACCAAAGCAAGGGTAAAAGGAACAAGGCTGCCTCGTCCCTTGTCTCAAAGAATGTGTTAAATGCTACGAGCATTGAATACATTCCCCGCGCAAAAAAAATGGGACAGGGATAAACCCCTGCCCCATTGTCACTCGCGAACGAGAAAAGCTGCTAAACGCTGCGAGCATTTAACAGGTTCCATTCGCGGACTGTTAGTTGCCGGCGGCTCGCTTGGCTTCGCATTCGGCGACGAGCTTTTTCTGTACGTCGGCCGGAGCCTGCTCATAGCCATCAAGCTCGATGGTGTAGCTGCCCGATCCGCGCGAAATGCTGCGCAGATCTTTCGTGTAGCTCACGACCTCGGCATACGGCACGCGCACCATAATGACCGTCTCGCCGGCATCGTTTGAGTCGGTGCCGATAATGCGACCACGACGCGTGGAGATATCACCCATTACCGCGCCCGCGTACGACTCGCCCACAGCGATGCTCATCGTGGCCATAGGCTCGAGCACCACGGGGGCCGCCTGCTCGCATGCCGCGCGGAAGCCAATACGCGCCGCCGTCTTGAATGCCATCTCGTTGGAATCGACCGGATGATACGAACCGTCGAACACGGTGCATTTCACATCGACCATGGGGTAGCCCGCGATAACGCCCTCGGCCATGGCCTCCTGCACGCCCTTGTCGACCGCAGGAACCAAGCCGCCCGGAATCGCACCGCCCTTAATGGCGTCGACGAATTCATAGCCGCACCCGGGGTTGGGCTCAAGACGCAGCCAGCAATCGCCGAACTGGCCCGCGCCGCCAGTCTGCTTCTTATGACGACCCTCGGCTTCAGCCGTCTTGCGAATGGTCTCGCGATACGGAATGCGCACCGGAACAAGCTTCGTCTCAACCTTTGCCCGAGCGGCCAAGCGGCTCAAAATAGTATCGATCTGAGCCTCGCCCATCGCCGTAACCACCGTTTGGTGCGTATCTTCATGGCGCTCGATGCGAACAGTCGGATCGTTTTCCGCAACACGCGCAAGGAAGGTTCCCAGCTTGTCTTCTTCCTTCTTATTCACAGCCTCAATGGCGACAGGATACTGCGGAATAGGGAACGGCAACGGGGCAATGGCAATGCTGCCGCTTTCCGAAAGCGTGTCGCCCGTGCGCGTTTCGACGAGCTTCGGCACCACCACGATGTCGCCCGCCATAGCGCTTTTCACCGGCGTGGTTTCTTTGCCCTTCATCACGCATACATGGCCCAGGCGCTCCTTTTTGCCCGTGCGCGCGTTCAGCAGCTCGAGGCCCGGCACCAGCGTGCCCGAAAGCACCTTCACGAAGCTCAGGCGGCCAACATAGGGGTCGGCCAAGGTCTTGAACACGAAGCACGCAGGCTCGCCTTCTTTGGAAACCTTCACTTCACCGCCGTCGGCCGTGGGAATGGGGCCATGCGCTGTGGGGTGCGGAAAGTAGGTGCAAATGTCTTCCATAAGGCCCTGAATGCCCTGTTTGATGATGGTAGAACCCACGAACACGGGAATGAACAGCTCCTGCGCGATGGCCTTGTCGAACAGGCCCTCGAGTTCTGCCTGGGTGAGCTGCTCTTCGCCATCGAGGTATTTCATCATAAGGTCGTCATCGGCTTCAGCGACCAAGTCGCACAGCTTGTCGCGCGCCACCTGGGCCTGCTCAAGGTATTCATCGGGAATTTCTTCCACGCGCTCAGAATCGCCTTCGAAGTAGCGCGCCTTCATGCGCAGAATATCGATGACGCCCTTGAAATCTTTGTCAACGCCAATGGGAATGGTCACCACGCCCAAACGCGCGCCGAAGCGGGCGTGCAGCGCGGCCATGATAACGTCGAAGTTCGCATGCTCGCGATCGATGTGGTTAATGAACACCGAGCGCGACAGGCGCATAGTTTCGGCCTCGCGCCACAGCTTCGTGGTCATGACCTGCGGGCCCTCTACGGCGTCAACCACGAACATGGCCATTTCGGCGGCGTGCATGGTTGCGAGCGTGTCGCCAATGAAGTCGGGGTGGCCCGACGTGTCGAGCAGGTTGATCTTGTAATCTTTATACGGAATGGGCGCGACCGATGTGCCCATAGTGAACTTGCGTTTGATTTCCTCGGCATCGTAGTCGAGGTACGATTTTCCGTCGTGCGTAGTGCCCATGCGCGGCGTTTGGCCGGAAATGTAGAGCATGGCTTCGGCCAATGAAGTTTTGCCCGCACCATCTTGTCCGACCAACACGATGTTGCGGACATGCAACGTCTCGGGAGCTGCCATTGATACCACCGTCTCTTCCTGGGTTATCCCCTACTCGCAGGTTAACGATGCAACGAATGCTTTTTCAGTGTAACGCAGCGAAACCCCAGGATAAACGGGCATTTCAAGAACTGGCTCCACGCCCCCGGGCGGCTCCATCGAGACTTTCGGAAGCGGCTCCATCGAAGCCTTCCGCGGCGAGTTCCCTATTCGGGCGCGGCCGCTCGAAAACGAATTCGCCATTCGAGCGAAGGCGCGTGAAAAACGGAGATTCCCGTTCAAACATGCCCATTGAGCATGAGGCCGATCGGGCGACGCCACGCGCCAGCACCGCCCCACTTCGCAGAAAAGCCGCTTAATCGAGCCCCAAGCGCGACGGCTATTCCCTGGGCGCCGGCGGCCACGGGCGAGCGAACTGCTCGCAAAAACGACCGTTCACGCCCTCGCCATTACGCAGGCGACCGTCGGCAGATGCCTCAAGCTGCCCCGCGAAGTTGATGTTGAGCGCCGCCATGCGCCATTCGCCGTCGGCCTCGCGCACTGCTTCAACCTCATAGAACCCGAACGAAAAGCAGTCGAGGGCGTCGTCAGCCTTATACGAATCCCACGCTTGAAACGCCGCATGGACCAACGCCCTCTCGCTCGACGCAAACAAAACCTGCTGCGCGCCAATAAGGTGAGATGACGTGCGCAACGCCGGCAACAACTTCCCATAGAGCTTCGTGATGCGCGCGCGGCCTTTCAAAGCAGGCATGCCGGGGTTGCACATTTCCCCATCTTCCGTAAACGCAGCGCCCACGCCTTGCGCATCTTGCGCGTCAACGCAGCGCGCATAGTGCGCGAGCAGTTCTTCAACCCGATCGCGAGCTTCGATGCGAGCGACACGCTCCTCGAGTGAGGGGCTTTCCGCAAAATGGTCTTCCGCCGTCCGCAATGCGTCCTGCTCGATTTCCTTCATCGCAAACCTTCTTTCCGCCATTTCTTCATCATGCCCTTGTTAGACGGGCAGCACAATTCGTGCCATGCGCCACGCTTCTCCGTTCTCCTTGAAAAGGGCCCTTTCCCGCAGTAACTGGTGCAGAATTCGCGCCATACGGCGAAGCATGTTCGCCCCATGCGCCGCGAGCGGCTATACTTGCGCAGAAACCTCGGACAGTAATTGCGGAAAGCGGGCGCGCGGGCGTCGCAGCGAGGCGCAAGGACTGCCCGTCTATTGAGGGAGCGACCATGACCCAAACCTATTCAACCCAAATGGAAGCCGCCAAGCTCGGCATCGTCACGCCGCAAATGGCACAAGTCGCCGAAGACGAAGGCATCGACGCCGAAGTCATTCGCGAGCGCGTCGCACGCGGCACCATTGCCATTCCTGCCAACCATAACCACCCTGCACTGCACGCGCATGGCGTTGGCGAAGGGCTGCGCACGAAAATCAACGTGAACCTGGGCATTTCCGGCGACGAGCGCGACTACGAATGCGAGATGCAGAAGGTGCGCACCGCGCTTGAGTTCGACGCCGAGGCCATTATGGACCTGTCGAACTACGGCAAAACGCACGATTTCCGCCGCGCACTCGTGGATATGTCGCCCGCGATGATCGGCACCGTTCCTATGTACGACGCCGTCGGCTACCTGGAAAAAGACCTGGGCAACATCACCGCGCAAGATTTCCTTGACGTCGTGCGCGCGCATGCCGAAGAAGGCGTGGACTTCGTGACCATTCACGCCGGCCTCAACCGCAAGAGCATCGACAGCTTCAAGCGCAGCGGCCGCATGATGAACATTGTGAGCCGCGGCGGCAGCCTGATTTACGCCTGGATGGAAATGACGGGCAACGAGAACCCGTTCTTCGAGCACTACGACGAACTGCTCGACATTCTGTACGAATACGACGTCACCATTTCGCTCGGCGACGCGCTGCGCCCTGGCTGCGTGAGCGACTCCACCGACGCGGGCCAGGTAAGCGAGCTCATTGAGCTGGGCCTTCTTACCACGCGCGCATGGGAGCGCAACGTGCAGGTCATGATTGAGGGCCCGGGCCACATGGCGCTCAACGAAATCGCGGCCAACATGCAAATCGAGAAAACCCTGTGCCACAACGCGCCGTTCTACGTGCTGGGGCCGCTGGTGACCGATATCGCGCCTGGCTACGACCACATTACGTCAGCCATTGGCGGCGCGATCGCCGCAGCAAACGGCGCCGACTTCCTGTGCTACGTGACTCCCGCCGAGCACCTGCGCCTGCCGAGCGTGCAGGACGTGCGCGAGGGCGTTATCGCCTCGAAAATTGCCGCGCACGCCGCCGACTTGGCGAACGGCGTTCCTGGCGCTCGCGATTGGGACGACCGCATGGCTCGCGCCCGCCAGCGCCTCGACTGGCCCGCGATGTTCGACGAAGCCATCGACCGCAAAAAGGCCGAAGAATACGTGGCGAGCACCAACCCGCACGACCCGAGCACCTGCACCATGTGCGGCGCCATGTGCTCAGTGCGCACCATGAACAAAGCCATGAAGGGCGAAAACGTCAGCCTGCTGTAGGCGAAGGGCGCGGGCGAAGCGCCCCAGGAGGCACTCGACGCATGCAACACCAAGAAGGCCAAGGGCACGAACCCTTGGCCTTCTTCTTTAAGCGAACCCACCGCGCGTCAACGCTCACGATCGCCTCTTTCGCTTTAGTCGCGGCGCTACTCGGCAATGCCCTCGAGCGCTTCTTTCGCCGCAGCCGCGATGCGCGAGAAGTCGTCCTCGTTCGGATGGCTTTGCGCCTTGTTCCAATTGTCAATCAGCATGCGAGCCTGAGCGTTCTCAGGATCTTTCTCGAGCATGCCCTCGTAGCGGCGCTTCACGCCCATACCCATCTTGCCTTGACACATCGCGCCGCCAATATACTGCGCATCGGCAGGCAAATATGCGCGGACTCTCTCGAGAATTTGCGCGAAATACTCGTCGCTTTCACCGAAGCCGCAGGTGCCGAACAGAAAAACGCGCTTTCCCGCAAGGCTCTGAAGAAAATGCTGAACAGCGGGGCTGCATGAGCCCTTGTCACACCAAAAGCCGACGAATACCACGTCGGCCTCACTCGCTTGCGTGGCAAGCGCCGATGCGGCGGGAACCGATGTGGCAGGAACCGACGCTGCAGGCACCGACGCATCAGCATTTGCGCCCTGGCCATTTTCGACACCTTCCGACTGCGCCGGTTCCGCATCCGCGTCATCCAAATCGATAAAGGTCGCAAAGCGCACTCCAGCGTAAGACAATTCGCGCTGCAGCGCATCAGCCACCAATTTGGTGTTTCCGCTTTTGCTGCTCACAGCCATAGAACACGTGATATTCAAAACAGCTCCAATCTCTTGACGAAGACACCTTACGCCGAAACGCATCACAAGAAAACCGTGCAGCGTCTCAAGCCCCAGATGGCAGAAAACGCGACAAGGGGGCCTCTCTGCAGACCTCATTACAAAGGAAAAGCCAGCAAAAGCCCGCACGAAGCAACTAAGCTCAACAAAAGGCCAGGTCACGTAATTTTCTGGAAAGAAATCCGAAGAATATCTGCCCGATAAAAGGCCCCATCGTGGCGTTTCCTGGCAGCACGTTCCCAAATTCATGCAATCGGGCCCCATTACGGCGTTTTCTGCCAACGCCGCAAAGAATGCGTGCTTCGACAGGCTTCCATACGCCGAGCAAAGCACACTTTCCGAGAGGTCCGAGAGGTCCCATACGCCGAACAGGGCGCACTTTTCGGCAAGTCCCCTTGCACCACACCTTTCGGCGGGCTTCCGTATGGCGGACAGGACCAACTTTTTCAACAAGATGCCATACGCCGAACGGAACGCACATCTCCGGCAAGCTTCCATACGCCGAGCGGGAAGGTGTCAACCGCCTGAACGTCGTTTGACTGCCCGAACGTGCGTTTCATGCAGGATCGATGCCATGTTCGCATAACGGGCTGCTCTTCGTTTCTCACATTTCATGCTGGCGTCGAAAGCGTAGGCCCTTTAAGTCGAGATCATTGACCCCTCAAAAGAAACCAGCTTCAAAAGAAACCAGCTTCAAAAGGAAGCTGGTTTCCTCCTTTTGAAGACGGTGGCGCGGCCGAAGCGGAATTCGCGCCGAGACGTAGGCCTTTGTTCGTACCGAGACGTAGGCTCTTAAAAAGAAAAAGCCGACTTCCTTAGAAGCCGGCTTTTCGGATTCAGAATGGTGCCCGAGGCGAGAGTCGAACTCGCACGTCTTTCGACAACGGTTTTTGAGACCGCCGCGTCTGCCATTCCGCCACTCGGGCGCGAAATCGAATTATACCCGATGTTCCCGAAAGCGCAAACCGAAATTTCAGAGCACGCGCAAAAAGCAACGATACGGGCCGAAAATCGTTAGAACAGGCACGAAAGCCGAAACAAGGCGACTTCGGTTCGAAGGCATCAAAAAAGACGCCATTCGGCTCCTGGGACCGATGCGACGCAGTATTCGCAGCGAACCCAACCGCCCCGAAACTCGCTAGCCTACAGTTTTGACATTGTTGGCGTACTCGCTCGCGTCGTCGGTATACACCGCCGCATTTTTCTTCTGGCGCTGAAGCTCTTCTTCGGTAAACGTGCGCTTGACCACGCCAGGAACGCCCGCGACCAGCGAGCGCTCGGGAATCACGGCATGCTCTTTGACCAGCGCGCCCGCGGCGATAATGGAGCCGCGACCGACATGGGCACCGTTCATAACCGTGGCATGCATGCCCACAATAACGTCGTCCTCGATGGTGGCGCCGTGCACGATAGCGTTGTGCCCCACCGACACGCGCTCGCCGATGGTGATGGGCAAATCGTAATCGGCATGAAGCATGGCGTTGTCCTGCACGTTGCTATCGCGGCCGATGGTGATGGACGCGACTTCGGCACGCACCGATGCGCCGAACCATACGGAAGTGTTTTCCGCCAAATGAATATCGCCGGAAAGCGTGGCGCTGTCGGCGATGAACGTAGCTTTCTCCACATCAGGACGCATGCCCTTGAATTCGATGATCATGGTGTTCCTCCCTCTTCTCAAGCATGTCGCAACGGGAAATGCGCGACATGGTTCACGGATGGTATCAGAACCCATTCCCCACACATACGCTCAAGTATCCGCAATCCGATGAGCGCGACCATACAGCATGCTCGTCGGCGACAGAACGAGAAGGGTGGCTACCCAGAGGCGCTTCATGGGCATCAACGAATCGCCCGACCGCTTCGTCGGCAAGCCAACCATCCAAAAAACCACCGCTTCCTCTTTTAGCCGTTTGGGACTTTGCGCGCTCACCATTTGGGCCGCAGAGTGCTTCGCGCGCTAACGCGAACGCAGCACAATCGTCTTGAAAGCCGAACTGGCGCGATGGACGCCGAAGGGAGAGCGCTTTTATCGCGATGCGAAAGGAAGTGATGGGAATGATGAAACCCATGACGAAGAAGATTCCGCTGGCCGCGCCCACAGTCGCACTGTCCGCGGCGCTTGCATGCACGATGGTCGCATGCGGCGGTGGCGGCGGCGAGCAGGGCGAATCGGGCGGCGATGCCGCCGCCAGCAAATCGGCCTACGAATCCCAGAAGATTGAAGTCGAGGGCTTCACCGTCGAATCACTCGCCGATGGCACGTACTATCGCGGCGAGTTCTATGGGCAAGATGGCTTCTGGCTGCGCGTACGCATCACGAACACGAGCGACAAGCCGCTTGACCGCTTCAGCTTCACTACGAACGCCGCTCCCGGCAACCTCGAACCAGGCGATAGCATTTTCAATACGTTCACCGCGTATGTCGAAGAAATCGAAACCCCGCCGGCGGAGCTTTGCAAAGACGCCCAAACAGAGGGCAATCCGACCATCGCACCTGGCGAAAGCGTTGAGTGGGTGTATTTCTGGGTCGTTGACAACAACTATTACGGACCTATTACCGTCGAATTCGAGAATGATGTATCGGGCGGCACCAACCCCAGCGTGATGCACTTCGACACCACGGGATGCGAGACCGACGAAATCAAGGCCCTTGGCGGCGTCGATTTCGAGACCTATAGCGCGAAGGCCGCCGATGGCTGGACGCTTACCGAAATGGACGAGAAGCACAGCGATGCCGAATTCAGCCTCGATGCCGTTGATGATGGGCATGTCGACGTGTACACCGCCTCCAAAGACCCGATGGGTGAAGCCAAGCTCGCCCAGAACAACATGGGTGGCGGCGAGATTGACGAAGTCGAAATCAATGGCGCAACGTGGACGCGCTTCGTCGCTACGCATGGTGCCACGTACCTGTATGCCGAAGCATCAAACGGCACGACGGTCAGCATCTATGCTAACAGCAATCTCACCTGGGAAGATGCTCTGCCCATGCTCGAAATGGTAACTTTGAAGTAACGAGACGCCGCGACCGCTCAAATACAAATGCGACCCGCATAGCGTTATCGTTCAACAACAGCAAAGGCCGATTCCGGAAATTCGGAATCGGCCTTTTGATAAACGAGCCGGTTTCGGCGCAGCAAGCAACGACAAAACGACAGGCTAATAGAACAATTCCACCTCATCTTTGAGGAATTCCTCGACGCCGCATGCGCCAGACGCCGCGCCGCCAACAACGATTCGCTTCGCACTCGGATGGGCAGACAGGAAATCGGCCATCCCGCTCTGACCCTTTTCTTTGCCGCTTTTCACTTCAATAGCCGAAAGCGAATCAAAGCCCTTCGAAACGACGAAGTCAACCTCTTTCGTCCCCTCACGCCACCAATACACGCCCAGACCCTCTTCGGACGCCCGCGCGAGAAGCCGTGCGCCAACCGCCGATTCGACCAAATAGCCGCGCAAATCGGGTTCACCCAAATATCTCGATTTCTCAATTCCTGACGATGCCGTCATAAGCGAGGTGTCGTACACCATGAAACGTGGCGACGATTTTCTGCGCCTCACCTCTTTGGCATCGTATTTCTGAATGCCGCAAAGCATTCCCGCTTTATCAAGCAAATCGAGATAATGTGCAACCGTCACCGTGTTGCCCGCATCTTGCAGTTGTCCAAGCATCTTGGTATACGAGAGTTCTTGCGCCGAATACGTTGCGCCGAGCCGGAAAAGCGCCCTCATGAGCGCCGGCTTGCGAATATCTTCAAGGGCCAAAACGTCTTGCGAAATCGTTGGCTCAATAATCGCTTCACGAATATACGAAATCCAGCGAGCATCGTCGCTCGCAAATCGCGCTGCGCCAGGGTAGCCGCCGTAATAAAGGTAATCATCAAACGAGAAACCGAACGCCTGGAAGCATTCCGAATAGCTCCAATGCGGAGAATGAATAAGCTCAAAGCGCCCCATGAGGGAATCTTCCAGTCCCTTGTGCAGCAGAAGCGACGACGAGCCGCTTAAAACAACCCGAACCGGCATGTCGTTTCGCCGATCGGCATCGTAGAGCGACTTAACGACGAGCGACCAATGGGGCACCTTTTGAATCTCGTCAACGACAAGTACCACGGGGCGCGACCCCGACCGCGTAGCATTTCTCGCCTGCTGCCACTCAACCTGAAGCCATTCCTCGCTCGGAACGATGGCATCGTCTGCGCTTATGAAAAACTGCTCCGTGTCGATTTTCGCCAAAGCCTGACCAAGCATCGTGCTCTTGCCTGTTTGACGAGGCCCAACAACAACCTGCATAAGCGGGTTATTTGCTTCGGAGATCCTATCGACGATGGTTTTCACATAATGCCGCTCAAACATTCCAGACCCGCATTCTTCTCGTACTGAGTATTTTTACTCATTGTACTGAGTATTTTTACTCAGTACAATGAGTAACTTCAATCAGGTCGGTTACGACTTGTCGTTTGATTTGCCCTCCCATGGGAAGGTCGGCACGCGCCCGTCTCCATCGTGCCACACGTCACGCACACAGCTGGAACGCGCCTGCGCGACGGGAACACATTCTTCTCAAATTCTTCCCCAGGGGCGAGTTCGAGAGCCGAAAATAAAAAAGCAGGCCAGAACTTTTACCGTTCTGACCTGCTGAAACTTTTGGTCGCGGGGACCGGATTTGAACCGATGACCTTCGGGTTGCAAGAGCAGCGCCGACCACCTTGCTTCTTCCTTTTTTCGGCATTTCTCGGTATACCTGGGCTTTCTTCGGCAAGAGTTATTCGATACTCTCTCCCCATTTTCTCCCCGATACCTTGCTGGGGGTCATTTCTTCTCCCTTTATTCCCATGGCGAGGAAGCCTCTATTGACCCTACTTTTTTTATAGATATGACGCAAGGAACAGGAATGACGGGCATCGGCAACCTGAAATCATGATGTCATGTCGCCCGCACCCCCCCCCACGCTTTGTAGGAGCCCATCGCCATACGGGCATGCCAATACGATTTCAACCACGCAACTTCTTGCCGAGAATGCGTCACGAGGCGCGTCGGAGCTCCGACAAAGCTATGACAGAGCTACGACAAGCTCCGACAAAGCTATGACAGAGCTACGACACCCCTATACCAGCGTATAAAACTGGTTTGGGTCAGTTGCGGAAGACCCGTGCCATTCAAAAATCCCAGCCTCACCCGCCAGGCTCTTGAGCACGCGGATCGCGGTGCGTTTGCTGCGACCGATATGCTCGGCGAGCTCCGCCGCCGTAACTTTGCCGTTGGCAAACGCGAGCCGCACGGCAGCGAGCTCATATTCGCCGAGCGCGGCAAGAGATTCTGGCGACAGTTTGTCATCCAGCGCCTCACGACGTCGGACGCTTCTCGCCACAATATTGTTCTCGAGCGTGAGCTTGACTTTCGCATTGTCGGGTTCCGAATACGTCGGCGCATTCAAGAGCATTCCTTGCATCTCGCTGTAGATGCGGGGTATACCCTCGTTGAGTTCACGGACCCACCCGAACTCGACGAGCGTGCGGGCGATGCGCGGGTTTCGCGAGTAGCGCGTCTCGCGCATGTTGTCGAGCGTCACGATGTTGGGCAGCGGGCCGGGACTCACGATTTCCAGGCGGTCGTCAAACATCGAGACGCGCACGTAGTCGCCGCGAAAGGCGTAATCTCGATGGGTCACAGCATTGACAAGACCTTCAAACCACGCGAACTCCGGATATTCAGGCACGGTCTGAAATTTGCCATCGGGACCAAGAAATTGGAAATCGCGAAGCATACTGGAAACGAGCGCATACGCCCCTTCGATAACCTTGGGCAGCGGGCCGCAAAACGTGCGCTCCTTTGTGATATTGAGCCGCTCGCCCGTCTCCATCCTCACGCCGTCGTAGCGCAGTACGCGTACGCGCGCCTGCGGCATCATGGCCGAAGGATCCTGGGCGAACAGCAGCGCACCAGCGACCGTTAGCTTACCATCGCGCATGAAACGTCGGCTCCTGAGCACCTGCTCGTCGGAAGCCTCGGTTCCAAGCAATTCCTTATAGTGGTCAAGCACTTCGTGGTCGACATCCTCGATCGAGGAGTCCGACACGAGCTCGTCCTCGAAAACGCGCTGTCCCTTATCATACTCAAGTGCCGAGACTTGCTCACGCGTCAGCTTAACGCTCTTGTCGTTCTGACGAAGAAACACCTCGCCGTCGCTCGCCCTCGACACGACATGGTTCGGCGAAGCCTCGACATCGAGAACGAGGACTACGTCATCCTCACCCGAGGAGTTCACCACAGGAATGCGCTCTTTACGCACAACAGGACTCGGAGAGCATGTGGCAATCGGGGCGCGTTCGAAATTCTCGACATCACGAGCGCCATTGCGCCTGAAACCAGTCACCTCGCCGTCGTCCTCAATTCCGATAACGAGCTTGCCACCAGCGGCATTCGCAAAAGCGCTTATATGCTTGGCGATCTCCTTGTCGTCTTTGCGGGCGCTCTTGCGATCGAAGTACTGGCTCTCTTTTGTAGAAGTAAATCGGACGACGTCGTTCGTCACTATGGGCTGCCGCATATGCGGCTCCTTCGTCATTTGCTAACAGCCAGTGTAAACCAACAACTGCAAGCGGCAAGCTCTCGTGCCGAACAAGCGGGTATAGCTTCCTTTGCCACCGGAAACACAATCAGCCCCACCCCGATCGCGGCGTCACATTCCCCATACCTCGAAAGACCCTGCACCGTCTCCTCGTCGGCTTTTACGCCCGCCGTCATCAAGATTACGCAGATACGACGTAAGCAGTGGTGGCCGAAATTATCGGGAACAAGATACTTTAAGCAAACCGAGCAAATCATCTGTCATACAAGCATTGCAACATTTGCTCTATAAGTCCAAATTCGGCTTATAGGACAAAAAGTGTGTCTGGAGGCTTTATTCAGCCGACGGAATACGG
>OLNJ01000410.1_pt1 | contig 37730 bp, 27 predicted proteins | sample 1672191 | NCBI WGS metagenome assembly OLNJ01 (sample SAMEA3136657, study PRJEB25190) | human gut metagenome | biome: human gut; feature: human-associated habitat; material: faeces | place: Austria | collected 2013
GGAATTAAATATACAATTGAAGGTAACTTAGAATTAATTAAAACATGTTAAAAAAATGGGACTGAAAATGATTAGCTTTCAGTCCCATTTTTATTAGAGAATCCAAAAAAGCCTTGATTAGAAATGAGAATCAAGGCTTTTTTAAATTTAGTTGTTAGAGATGGTTTCTAATTCTTCTATTAGGAATCGATTTGAAAAGACAAATAAGAAAGCAAGTAAACTAGTAATAAATAAGAAAGTGACAGCAGGGCTGATTTCAAATAAAACTAGCGCAGCAAGGAAAATTAGAATATTGGTTATGGCGAGTAGTGGTTTTTTAAAAATAAGAATGAGTGCATTTCTTAAAATATTTAATGCATTATTTGAAAATAGACTAATGAGTAATGAAATAAACGGTGTCATTAATAATAGGATAATTAAGAGTCCTAAGAATAAGCAACTAACAATGGTATTATTATAAGCTGACTTGAAGAAAACAATATTTGAGTATAAAGCAAAGATAAAAATTAACTCAACAAACCAAATGAGTAAACTTTGTTTAAAGTTAAGCAAGAACCCTTTTTTAAAATCAGATAGGAGATTAAATCCTTTATTTTTTAATAGTTTACGCATACAGTAAACTAGAATGTTAAATGCAGGCATTGTTGGAATTAAGCAGAGTAAAAATAAAGGTAGATAAGTGGAAATCTTGCTGATTCCAACCAATAAGAAAAATAGAATAATAGGTATATTTAAGAGCATAAAAAGTAAGTTCAAGACAAGGAATGAAAAAATATAATTACAAATATCAAACAATTTATTAAAGTTGAAGTATTCTGACATCGTTAATCCCCCTTTTAATCATCACCATAATCAGTATTGTAAAAAAAATCAAACGTTTTCAATACTGTCATAGGAAAAATATACTCATTTATCGTAGAATTTAATAGTGTATTTTTCATATTTTTGATTTAAAAATTATAGAATGTTTAGATAATGGAAAAAATAGCGCATACAAAAAAGGATGACAAATAGATAGAATATCTTTAAAATATAAATTGGGTACCACTAGGTATAGCTAAAAGCATATAAAGGAGGGGGAGATATGCTAGCTAAAAAATCGATGCTATACAATAACTTATTTTTAACTTATTCATTAGTTATCATTTGTTTGATAGGGGGGTTCGATCTTTATTTAATTAATTATGTGGTGTCTGAAAGTAAAAGTAACCGAATATCATTAGGGGAACAGCTTGGATATAACGCCAATGAACTACTCAAAGAGATTGAAAACTCTAATAAATTCATTGTCAGTTCAATGTATTACGATTATATGTTATCGAATGATATCATTTATTTTCTAAATAATCATTCGAATGATTATTTAAAAAATAAATTAGATAGTTTCTCAGGCAGTAATCATTTTACCTATAATGGTGTTGAAAGGTTTGTGGCCAGTGCATTTATTTCGAATAATAAGGTAGAAAATATTATATTTTTAAGTGAAAAACTGAATGAAGTTAGATCATTTAATCATGATAATCAGATTTATATTGAAAAAATAGAAAATTATGAGACAGTGATTCAGAAGTTACCGGAACTTTTTTTCTCGGAAAATAAACTGTATCACGTGAACTCAATTAATAATCCAGATACATTAGTAGAAGAAGGAAAATTAATTGTGGTTTACGATTTATCTGAAGTGAATAATATTGTTGCGAAGTATGGAGCTAATTATAATCTTTGTATTTATGATGAACAGTATCAAACGGCCTATCTCCCTGAAGACAAGTCAGAAGAGCCATCAAAGGAAAGTTTATTAGCTTTGAGCGACTTAAAAGAAGGAGAAGAATATAAAATTCCCGGAAATCATCAAAGTTTATTTAAAACTAAATTTTCTGATGAGTTAAGTGTCATTACGGCAATCTCAATGCAAAACTTAATTGAAGCGCCACAGATTTTTTATTCATCGATACTTTTACTTGATTTATTTTTAATCTTTGTTAGTGCAGTCATTTTAAAGTGGAAATTAGAAAAATTGACAAGAAGGACAGATGCTATCCTAGAGGTGATGGAGGAAGTTAAAGAAGGAAATCTTAAAGTTAAAATTCCAATTGGAGATGAAATGGATGAAATTAGCTATATCTCACAGAATTTTAATGAGATGTGTAGTGAGCTCGATCGCTATATTAATAAAAGTTATTTAGCTGAAATTAATCAAAAGAAAGCGGAGATGATTGCTCTCCAAAATCAGATTAATCCCCATTTTTTATATAATACGCTAGAGTGTATTCGGATGAAGGCTGTTTGTAATGGGGATAAAGATGTCGGGAAAATGTTATATAATTTATCCTTTTTATTTAGAAAACAGGTTAAAGATCATAATTTTATCACTTTAGAAAGTGAACTTGAGTATTGTACTCGTTACATGGAAATCTTTAAGTTTAGGTATCGTGAGAAATTTGATTTTAAGATTAATTGTCCAGATGAATTACTAGATAATGAAATGATCAAATTTGCGATACAACCCTTAATTGAAAATTATTTTATGCATGGAATTAAATTGGAAGAGACTAATAATTTTATTGAGATTAATGTCAGTAAAGAATCTGAGAATATTAAAGTTATCATTGATGATAATGGAAAAGGAATCCCACCAGAGAAGTTAACACAGCTCAATGAAAGTCTGACAGGTGAATTATGCAGAAATACAGCGAATCAATCCATAGGAATTATTAATGCTCATGCACGAATCGTTGGAGCATATGGTGAAGGTTATGGAGTTCAATTAGATAATAATAGTAAGGGTGCAAGGGTCGTCATTATGATTCCTTGCAAAAGGGGGCCTAATGTATGAAAAAAGTTATGTTAGTTGATGATGAAATTTTTATTACGGAAGGATTAATGTCAATTATTGATTGGAAAGCACTAGGGCTTGAAGTCGTTCAATCTGCTGAAAATGGTGAAGAAGCGATTAGAAAGTTTAAAGATAATCCAGTCGATATTATTGTAACAGATATCAATATGCCAGTTAAAACAGGCTTAGAGTTAGTTCAAGAAATTAATGAGATGGGCAAGAAGGTAAAATTCATTCTCTTAAGTGGTTATGATGAATTTGCCTATGCTAAAAAAGCAATTGAATATGGGGTTGAAAATTATCTTTTAAAACCAGTTGATGAAGAAGAATTAGAAGTAGCGTTAAAAAAATTAGTAGATAATATCGCGAAGGAGAAAGAATTTATTAATAGAGGGTTAGATAAAACAGGAAAGTTACTAGCCTTTTTAAATGGAAAGTATGATGTGAAAGAAGTCATTGGAATAAAAGATGATATGTATGTTGATTTTTATAAAGAAAAATATACGGTCACGAATATTTTCATTAATGGTAAAAAGGATAAAGAGGTATATATTAATATTAATCCGATTGTTGAGTCAGTGTTTAAAAGTCAGTGTGAAGTGTTGTATCAATTTGATGGGCAAATTATAGTGATTAATAGCTGGGATAAAGAGAAGACTGATGATGAAATCTTAGAGGAGTATCGAGAACTAAGAGATTTACTGCAAACTGAGCTAAAGTATGATATTTTCATTTCAGTAGGATCAAGTGTCAATATGATTGATGATTTACGCAAAAGTTATATGGTGGCTAAAAAGTTGAAGAAGTATATGTTGACTGAAGGGATGAATCGTGTTGTTAACGAAAAGATGATTTCGGTTATTAAACATAAAGATGTGAAGTTTAGGGATGAAATCGAGCAAATCAATAAGTTAATGATTGAAAAAAATAGCGCAGCGTTAAAAGTTTACGTTGATGAAGTTTTTGAGAATAAAGAATTAACGCCTAAGAATATTTATGATTTTTCAATTAAGGTTGTTTTGCTGATGGATAAGGTTAAAGAAGAGTTTAAGGTGGATAAAAAATACACACGAGAAAGTTTGAGTGATACGATTATTGAGTTATGTCATGAGAATACGCGAGAAAGTATTAAGACATTTATTTTAAGTGAGTTAGACGAGTTTATGGAAGTGATGACACAGGATACGATAAAGTATAGTCCTGTTGTGCAACAAATCGTGAATACGATTAATGAGAGATACTATGAAGAACTAAGCTTAAAAACATTGGCATATCAATATAACATTAATAGCTCTTATTTAGGACAAATTTTTAATAAGGAAGTTGGATGTTCATTCTCGGATTATTTGAATAAAACGAAGAATATGAAAGCTAAGGAGCTCATTTTAGAAACGAATATGAAAATTAATGATATTGCTAAGGAAGTTGGCTATACAGATTCAAGTTATTTTTATCGTAAGTTTAAAAAGTTCTTTGGTGTCTCACCATCGACGTTAAGGGAAATGAAAAACTATTAATAAATAAAGCTAGAGGTTTTAGAGGCAAGGAATTCAATTTTTTGCTTTGTTAAAATCTCTAGCTTTTTTTAATCAAATTTGTTACGAACTAAAATTAGTACATTAAACCTAAGAATTTTCATCTATTAAACTAATTTCTATATATGGTATATTTTAATCAAGCCAGATAAGCGTTTACATAGGAGGGGGATAGAGTATGGCCGATGAAGTAAAAGTTAAAAAGAAAAACTCTAGATGGAAAAAGTTCAAAGATAACAAGGAGTTATTAGGCTTGACAATACCTGGAACACTTTGGTTTATAGCGTTTGCTTACTTACCTATGTTCGGAATCTTAATAGCATTTAAAGATTGGAGAATTCATGGTGGATTCTTTGAAAGTTTAATTAAGAGTGAATTTGTAGGATTAAAGAATTTTGAGTTCTTATTTAAAAGTACTGATGCATGGGTTATTACTAGAAATACAGTAGCTTATAACTTAGTTTTCATTGTTTTAGGGATTGTACTTCCAGTAACGTTAGCTATTTTACTTAAAGAGTTACTAAATAAAAAATTATCTAAGTTTTATCAGAGTGCGATGTTCTTACCATATTTCTTATCATGGGTTATCGTAAGTTACTGTTTATACACATTCTTAAGTCCTGAAAAAGGATTAGTAAATACGATGTTAAGATCATTTGGACAAGACGGAATCTCTTGGTACACTGAGGCGAAATATTGGCCGTTCATTATTATCTTTATGAGTCAGTGGAAAGGAATTGGATATGGAACAGTTGTTTATTTAGCTTCAATTTGTGGAATCGATAAATCATTATACGAAGCCTCAATGATTGATGGAGCTTCAAAATGGCAACAGGTTAAATACATTACCATTCCATTATTAAAGCCAGTTATGATTATCATGTTCATTACAGCAGTAGGTGGAATGTTTAGATCAGACTTTGGATTGTTCTATCAATTACCTAAAAACTCAGGGGCGTTATATCCTGTTACAAACGTTATCGACACGTATGTATATCGTGGATTAACAAACTTAGGAAATATCGGTATGAGTTCAGCTGCAGCTTTATATCAGTCATTTGTTGGATTAATCTTAATTCTTGGAACAAATGCTATTGTTAGAAAAGTAGACGAAGAGAATGCATTCTTCTAAAAAGGTGGTGTATTAAAGATGGAGATTATCAAAGAAAATAAATTTCAACAACAAGAAGAGGTAGTTCTTGAAGAAAAAAAATCATTTTTCAAAAGAATCTTTTTAGCAAAAGATGAGGAGAAAAATAAATTCAATTCAATTTCAAAACCAGCTAATATTGCGCTAAATATTTTATTTGGGGCGCTTGCGGCAATGTGTATTATTCCATTTATATTTGTTATCATCATCTCTTTTACCAGTGAACAAAGTCTTCAAATGAATGGATATAAATTCTGGCCAGAAGAGTGGAGCTTAAATGCTTATAAATATATCTTTGGAGCTGGAGGAACAGGGCCTCAAATATTTAAAGCATATGGAATTACAATTTTAGTTACCATTAGCGGGACTTTACTTGGTCTTGTTATTATGACAAGTTTTGCTTATGCTTTATCAAGAAAGAACTTCGCTTATCGAAAATTCTTTACAAAACTAATTTTCATCCCAATGTTATTCTCAGGGGGGATGGTAGCTTCATACCTTGTAAATACACGATTCCTTGGAATTAAAAATACGTTATGGGCATTAATCCTACCTATTTGTGTTAGCTCATTCCACATTATCATTTTAAGAACGTTCTTTAAAACAACAGTTCCAGATGCTATTGTTGAATCAGCTAAAATTGATGGGGCTTCAGAACTTACGGTATTTACACGAATTGTATTACCAATATCACTTCCAGCCATTGCAACAATTGGATTATTCTTAACACTAGGATTTTGGAATGACTGGTTCAATGCGATGCTTTATATCGATAGAAGTGCATTAGTTCCGCTACAATATTTATTAATTAAGATTGAGGGAACAATGGAATTCTTAGCTAATAATGCTGCTATGCTTGGAACGGATGGGGTAAGTGTAGCTAACAATTTACCAAAAGATACAGCAAAAATGGCCATTGTTGTAATCACAACATTACCAATCGTATTTGCGTATCCATTCTTCCAAAAATATTTCGTAAGTGGACTTACAGTAGGGGCAGTAAAAGAATAGTTAGAAGTCAAATACATTAAATCGCCCTGTTTAAAATAGCATGATAAATTAAAATCCTAGTTGCTTAGCCACTAGGATTTTAATTTTTAATATTCTAACTTTTATGATGCTTCATAGATAAATGAAATGGTTAGGAAAGGATTTTTACGTACTAGTCTATTGTGTAATCCAGCCATTTAATATTTTTTATTCAGTTTTAAATTTCAGACATTGGAATCTCATACAAACAGAAAAATAATTCATAAATTTATATTTAATCCCTTTTATCATTAAGATGGATTAGAAGTCTTCTACGTGTAAAAAGCTTATTTAGACTAATATATGTTTTGTACACTATATGTAGAATAAAGCAAGTTGAAAATAAATGATAGCGGTGTTATTGTCTAACTAGAAGATTAAAGAAGATAAAGATAAAAGTTTTCATGTGAGAGGGGCTATTTCAGGTGATAGAAATTCGCTATTAGCAAAGATGAAAACTTTAAATATAGGAAAGGAAGAGTAGGATGGAAAAACAATTACCACAATCAATGCAAAATCTAATTAAACAGGTGGAAGAGAAATTAGGGGATGATCAACAGTTAATTCAAATGTTTAAAAACTGTTATACGAATACGTTAGATACGACAGTTAAAAAGATGGATGATGGAACGACGTACGTTATTACAGGAGATATTCCGGCCATGTGGTTACGAGATTCAGTTTGTCAATTACGTCCTTATTATGTTTTAGCGCAAGAAGATCCTGAAATTACAAAATTAATTGAGGGATTAGTTCGCCGTCAAATGATGTATATTTTATTAAACCCTTATGCAAACGCTTTTAATGAGGCTGATAACGGGAATTGTTGGGAACAAGATGAAACTGATATGTCAGGATGGATTTGGGAAGCAAAATACGAAATTGATTCATTATGTTTCCCGCTACAAATGGCGTATCTATTATGGAAAAATACTGGAACAACTTCTCACTTTGATGAGACATTCAAAGAAGCAGCTTATAAAATTCTTGAAGTTTGGCGTACAGAGCAAGATCATGAAAATCAATCGCCTTATCGCTTTGTTAGAAAAGATTGCTACTACACAGATACATTATCACGTGATGGTAAAGGGGCATTAGTTAAGTCAAACATTGGTTTAACATGGTCAGGATTTAGACCAAGTGATGATGCGTGTATGTATGGTTATTTAATTCCATCTAACATGTTTGCGGTTGTTGTTCTAAATTACTTAGTTGAAATTGCAACTGAAATTTTAAATGATGAAAAATTAGCAGCAGAAGCGAAAGCTTTAGCGGTTGAAATTCGTGAAGCAATTGAAACGTATGGAACGATTGAACATTACAAGTTTGGAAAAGTTTATGCTTATGAAGTGGATGGATTTGGACAATACAATTTAATGGATGACGCGAATTTACCAAGTTTATTATCAATGCCTTATATCGGCTATGTGAGTGAAGAGGATGAGGTCTATCAAAATACACGTCGAATGATTTTAAGTGAAGCGAATCCTTACTTCTATAAGGGAACAGCTGCACAAGGAATTGGAAGTCCACATACACCGATTAATTATATTTGGCATATTTCATTAGCAATGCAGGCTCTTACATGTGAAGATCAAGCCTATAAAAAAGAATTATTGGAAGTGATTAAGCGCACGGATGGTGGAACAGGTTTAATGCATGAAGGATTTAATGTGGATAATCCAAATGAATATACACGTGAATGGTTCTCATGGGCAAATGCCATGTTCTGCGAATTAGTTTTAGATTATTGTGGATATAAAGTAAAAACAAAATAGGGATTGAATAAAAAGGAGAACGTTATGAAAACAGCGCATATTATTTCACATAGTCATTGGGATCGTGAATGGTATTTACCATATGAAAAGCATCACATGTTATTAATTGAATTTATGGATACTTTAATTAATACATTAGAGACGGATCCCGACTATAAAAGTTTCCATTTAGATGGACAAACCTTACTGATTGAAGATTATTTACAAGTTCGACCAGAAAATAAAGAACGTTTAAAAAAATTAATTGAAGCTAAACGTATTCATGTCGGACCTTGGTTCATCCTTCAAGATGAGTTTTTAACAAGTAGTGAAGCAAATATTCGTAACTTACAAATGGGGCATGACTTAGCTCGCGAGTATGGGGAAGTTTGTAAAGTTGGATATTTCCCTGATTCTTTTGGAAATATGGGACAAGCGCCACAAATTTTAAAAAAGGCTGGAATTGAAACAGCAGTTTTTGGGCGAGGTGTTAAACCAACAGGATTTAACAATGAGGTCAGTGATAATGATGCTTATGAATCACCTTATTCGGAAATGTATTGGGAATCAGAGGATGGTTCAAAAGTATTAGCTATTTTATTTGCGAACTGGTACAGTAATGGGCTTGAAGTTCCGGTTGATAAAGAAGAAGCTAAAAAATATTGGGAAAAAAAATTAGCAGACGCAACGAAATATGCAAGTACCCCACATCTTTTATTTATGAATGGATGTGACCATCAACCGGTTCAAACGGATTTATCACAGGCAATTAAAACGGCTCAAGAACTTTATCCAGATGTAGAATTCAAGCATTCGAATTTTGAAGAATATATTGAGGCACTTCATGAAAAATTAGCAGATGATATGACGACGATTACAGGAGAGCTACGTAGTCAACAAACGGATGGATGGTATACATTAGCTAATACTGCTTCCGCTCGCATTTATATTAAACAAATGAATGCTAAGTGCCAAATGATGCTTGAAAAAATGGCTGAACCGTTAGCAACGATTGCGCATAAAGAAGGAAAACCATATCCACATCATTTATTTAAATACGCATGGAAATTGCTAATGGAAAATCATCCTCATGATAGTATTTGTGGATGTAGTGTCGATGAGGTACATCGTGAAATGGTGACTCGTTTTGAAAAAGTGCAGTCGGTTGCTAAACATATCATCGATGAAAGCATGGATTATTTAGTTAGCCAAATAAATACAATGGCATTCAAAAAAGAAAATCAAGAGGTTAAACCATTTGTCATTGCAAATACAAGCGGATGGAATCGTTCAGGCGTTGTTGAAACAGAACTTGAAGTCGCTAAAATGTATTTTAGCGAGGGACCAGTTGTTGAAGTAGTCAAACAAATGCATGAACGCCAACTTCCAACGTATGAAGTGGTCGATGTGCATGGAAATAAAATTCCAGCTACCATTGAAGTTTTACCGAATGCTTTTAATTACGACTTACCAAAAGATCGTTTCCGCCAACCATACATTGCAAAACGTGTCAAAGTGACCTTAGAAGTTCAAGAAATTCCGGCATTTGGATATGAAAGTTTCGCACTTGTAGAGACAAAAGAAGTAAAAGAAGGAGAATCTTCTTTAATCCAAGAGAATTTAACAGTTGAAACACCATTTATGACGGTTCACTTTAATGAAAATGGATCATTACGTATTTTCGATAAAGCAACAGAAAAAACATATGATAACTTCGGAATATTTGAAGATTGTGGAGATATTGGAAATGAATACATTCACTTCATGCCAAAAGATGATACGCCAATTACAACACGCGAGAGTGTGGCAAATATTGAAGTAGTTGAAGATCAATCTTATCGTACGGTAGTAAAAGTTAGTCACACGTTAATGATTCCATCAAAAGCAAATGAAATTTTAGATCAAGAAATTCAAGACTTAGTTGAATTCAAATACCGTAAAGCCTCACGAGGAGAAGAACTGATTCCATTTGAAATCGAAACGTTATACACAATTGAACGTCAAAATCGTGTGATTAAAGCTGTGACTAAATTCAATAATCAAGCCCTTGATCATCGATTACGCGTCTTATTTGAAACGAATATTGACACACCATATCACTATGCAGACTCAATTTTTGAGGTTGCAAAACGTGAAACATTCCCACATGCTGTATGGGAGAATCCATGCAATGCTCAACATCAACAAGCCTTTATTAATGTTCACGATGAAACAGCCGGAGTGACGATTGCAAATAAGGGACTTAATGAATATGAAGTGTTAGGTCAACAATCTAATACGATTGCTGTGACATTACATCGTGGTGTTCGTGAATTAGGTGACTGGGGAGTATTTTTAACACCAGATGCTCAATGTTTAGGAGAGCATGAAGTAGAATTTGCAATTATTCTTCATGGAGATGCTAAGTCACGTTATCAATCTTATACAGAGGCTTACCAATATCAAGTAGATTGGCTAAGCGCAGGCCTTCCAGTACAAGAGGGGGCATTATCATCAACCTATCAGTTTTTAAAAGGAGAATACTTAGAGGTTGTTCCATCTGCTTTAAAGGTTTCAACTTCAAATAATGAACTCATTACAAGATGGTATAACGTTTCGAATGAAGAAGCGATGCTAAAATTAGAAACTGAGGATACCTTATACAAAACGGATTTATTAGAAGAAGAACACTTAGAAAAAACTACAAGTGAAATGAAGTTACATAAAAAAGAAATTTTAACACTCGCACATTTATCATAATGACATTAAAAAATAGAAGTATTTCAAGTAAGAAATACTTCTATTTTTAAAATCATGAGAATTGAGGGGAATCAGTTTGTATGGAGCATGTAGCCATTGTTAATATTTATAATTTTATTCGAAAAACAGTTTATCCATCAGGCCAGTTTGTGAAAGAGGAGCTTGAAACTGTTTTGTATGAGATTGAAGAAACGAAACGTTATGGCTTTTCGGCCACTTATGCGTTAAAGTATGATGCATTGATGGATGAAAACTATGTGGCGCTCTTAAAAGATAACTTAGATGAGTTTGATGAAATCGCCTGCTGGTGGGAAATCGATGAATCACTAGCCAGTAAAGCTTCGGTTAAATGGAAAGGTGAAACACCAGTTGATGACCATGTGAATAAAGGCTATTCATTAGCCTATACAAAAGAAGAACGTATTAAAATGGTTGATGTTTACATGGAAGATTTTAAATCTATCTTTGGTTATTATCCGAAAACAGTTGGATCTTGGGTAATAGATATTGTCACGTTAAAACATTTTAAAGACAAGTATCAGATTGAAGGGGCAGCGATTTGTCGCGATCAAATTGGGACTGATGGTTTTACGTTATCAGGAGGATATTATAACCAGGCCTATTATCCAAGTTTATTTAATGAATTCATGCCAGCTCAAACGAAGGAGCATCAGTTAGATTTACCAATATTCAGATTGTTAGGCGCTGATCCGATTTATGCCTTTGAAGATGGAATCAGAAAATCAGTCTGTGGTGTTTATACACTCGAGCCTGCTGCTACCATTGCTCAAAATAGAGATTGGGTGGAGTGGTTTTTTCAAAGGCAAGTGATGGAAAGTACGATTGGATTTTCATATGTTCAAACAGGACAAGAAAATACGTTTTTATGGGATACGATGTCAAAAGGATATGAGCTTCAAATGAAACATCTAGCTGAAATTGAAGAACCTTATCAGTTAAGAATTCAAACGTTAGCTGAAAGCGCCGCTTGGTATAAACGAAAATATCAGCTAACACCGGTCACAACCTATGCGGCCACAAAAGATTGGAATACCGAAGAGAATTTAAAAACCCTTTGGTATAATAGTCGTTTTTATCGATTAAGTTTCCTTTTTGAAAATGGCAGCTTAATTATTCGAGATTTACATCTCTTCAATGAAAACTATCGCTCACGCTATTATGAAGACGTCTTAACGGAAGAAGAAAGTATTTTTGATACGCTACCTGTTGTGGATGGGCATCAATTTAGTACAGATGACGTTCGAGCAAAAATTCAGTTCTTTGAGCTCAAGTCTCAAGGATTACTAACGGAACTTGAAGGGAATCCAATTCGTTTCGAGAAATTAAATGATTGTGATTACCGAATCACCTGGCTATTAAATAATGGCATAAGCGTCTTGATTACGTGTGAAGAAAATAAGCTTCAGATTAAAACGAATCAGGCGTTTGAACATTCAAGAATTTTATTAGCCATGAAATATTGTCCAGTTTTAAAAGGGATTAAAAACAATGTTTTCAATTTCACACATGAACAATTTGATTATTCTTTGTTTGTAGATCAAGGTGAAATTTTAAATTTAGCTGACTTTGATTTAGCCATTGCCTCAGAAAATGAAGGGTTAGAAATGAGATTTAGTGAACAGCAGTCTTTAGTATCGCAAGCTTTTTTAAATTCAAATATGATTGAGGATTATACGCCTCGAAATAAACAAAATCATTTTATGAAACGAGCATTCAAACCGGTCATTGATCCTAAAGTATCATTAACAGGAATTTATGAATCGGAAGTTTTTAGGATTAAAAATCCTAATAATGAAGGTCAAATTTATTATACGTTAGATGGGACACCTCCAACCAAACAGTCCTTACTTTATCAAAAACCGATTGTTTTAACACAGGAAGGGCAGATTAGGGCTAAAATCTTTGTTGATGGAATGAAGGAAAGTGTGGAAGAAGATGCGGGCTATTTCCAGTCTCAACCGATTAAAAAGATTAAAGGACAAACATTACCGGTGGAGATAAAGAAATATAATCCAAATGGAGTAGAGACGTTAATTGATGGTAAAAAAGGAACAAAGGATTATCGAGACGGTGCATGGCTTGGCTATCATGATGATTTAGATGTTGTGGTAGATTTAGAAAAGGCAACACAGTTTAATCAAATAACAGTAGGCTTTTTACAAGATACTCGTGCCTGGATTTATTATCCCAAAGATGTTTTAGTCGAGGGGTCACTTGATGGGATAAACTTTGAGATAATCGAGATGATTAATTGTGATGAATCGATTGAAAGAAAAGAGATTGCCGTCACAAATATTCAGGTTCAAAAAGCAATGAATTACAGGTATATTAGAGTTTTTGCTAAAAATCAAAGAGTGTGTCCACCGTGGAGCATTTTGCCAGGTGAGGGGCCAACATTCTTATTTGTGGATCAGATTTCAATTTTATAAAAGGGGATGAGTCATTTGTATTTACAACCAATGCCAAGAAGTTATGTGAAAAAGGAAGCAACGAAGTTCTTTTTAGGGACGAATACTGAAATCATTTTATCGAGTCAGTGTAATAGTCAGGATTTAGAGTCAGCTTTATTATTACAGCAACAACTTCATGAGTTAATCGGGTTTCGTTTGAGCGTGACAAAATGTTTTGAAAGAAATTATAGTACGCCATCCATTCGATTCATTAAAGTAGATGAATTAGAGGAAGAAGCATATGATTTAATTATTGAAGAAACTTATATTGAGATTAAGGCAACGACATCAAAAGGGTTATTTTATGGGACTCAAACGTTGCTCCAAATCATTAAGAATGAGGGTGTAGAATTATCAGGTGTTGAAATTAAGGACTGCCCTTATTTTAGAAACCGTGGTTTTTATCACGATGTGACGCGAGGGAAGGTTCCGATTTTAGAAACGTTAAAGTCATTGGTTGATAAACTGGCCCACTATAAAATAAATCAGCTTCAGCTTTATATTGAGCATAGTTTTGCCTTCACCGGGTTTAGTGAGATTTGGTATGATAAAGATCCGTTAACGGCTGAGGAAATTCTTTTGTTAGATGATTATTGTCAAAAGCGACATGTGGAATTGGTGCCATCATTTGCGTTATTTGGGCATTTGTATGAGGTATTGCGAAGTGAGAGTTACAAGCATTTATGTGAGCTAGATGATGAGTCTGAGTTTTCGTTTTATGATCGTATGGCACATCATACGCTTGATGTGAGTAATGAGGCTAGTTTAGAGCTTGTTGAAAAGATGATGGCGGATGTTTTACCGCTGTTTAGTTCGAAGAAGTTTAATATTGGCTGTGATGAAACCTTTGATTTAGGGAAGGGAAAGAGTCATCATTTATTAAATACATTGAATGATGGTGAACTTTATGTTGAGTTTTTAAACAAGATTATTCAAATTGCTAAAAATCACGATAAAGATGTTTTATTTTGGGGAGATGTGGTTTTAAGGTATGAGCATTTACTATCTAAAATTGAGTCACACCCAACTTGTTTGAATTGGAATTATGATTATTTAGTGGAAGAAACAGATACGAAAAAAATTGCAAAAAGTGGGATGCCACAGTATGTCTGCCCTGGTGTAGCGGGATGGAACCATTTAATGAATTTAATGAACAAAGGATATGAGAACATTAGAAGAATGGTAACTTATGCGGTTAAATATGAAGCCGAGGGGGTCTTAACAACAGATTGGGGAGATTATGGACATCTTAATTTGTTTGCAAACTCGATGCCATTGATGATTTATGCAGCTGCCACTAGCTGGAATCCATTAGATGAAAGAAGTAAAGACGAGCATTTTAAAGCTATTTCTTTATTAGAGTACCGAGATCAATCGTGTCGTATTGTTTCATTATTAGCGGATTTATCTGAGTGTCAGCAGATGACATGGTATGAGATTGTGAAGTGGAAAGAGAAATTTAATACTCCAATGCGAGATATTATCATTGAGGAGTATACTCGTTTTAATCCACAACAAATTAGAGAAGATGTTCTAAAGGCTCAAGAAATTTATCGAAAAATTAATACTTATTTACCGAAAATCAAATCAGAAAATCAGTTAGATTTTAGAGAATTTTTAATTTCAGCTCAAGGCATTGAGCTATTAAATGATTTTTCTTTGTATTTGTTAAGACATGAATTTAATCGTGAGGATGCTGATCCTGTGAGTGAAGCTAACAATTTGGCACTAAAAATAGAGCGATGGTTTTATGAGTATCAGATTATTTGGAGGGAAAGAAATAAAGAAAGTGAATTAATCCGTATTAGTGAAGTGATTAAATATCTATGTAAATTTTTGCGAAGAATATAGAGTATTTTATCCGTTTGTGTAAACGGTACCCTAAAAGTATGAAATCTGTATTTCAATAGTGAGATTTATTTAAGTAAATGTGGAAAATATACACTATGAAATGAAAGCGATATATACTAAAATTAAATTGTAAGCGTTACTAAATATTGTTCGGGGAGGAATAGTAATTTATGAAATTTAAAAAACTTATTTCATTTACAACCTGCATGATGGCTGCTACTGCATTATTAGCTGGATGTAGTGGAAACTCAACATCATCATCATCTTCAACTTCATCTAATGGTGAAAAAATCACCACATTAAAGTATTACACTATTGGAGGGGAACCAAAAGATTACGCTCAAGTTATTGAAAAAGCGAATGAATATTTAGGAGAAAAAATCGGGGTAAATCTAGATATGACATTCATTGATTTCAATGATTACAGTCAAAAAATGTCTGTCATCGTGAACTCTGGTGAAGATTTTGACTTAGCCTTCACATGTTCATGGGCAGGAGATTATTTGGGAAATGCTCGTAAAGGTGCCTTTTTAGACTTAGATCCTTATTTAGATACAATAGGAAAAGATATGAAAGAAGCGATCGACCAACGATTCTGGGATGGAGCTAAAGTAGATGGAAAAACTTATGCTGTTCCAACTCAAAAAGAATTAGGAGTAGCACCGATGTGGGTGTTCACTCAGGAGTATGTTGATAAGTATGATATTCCAGTCGATGAAATTCATGCGTTAGAAGATTTAGAACCATGGTTAAAAGTGATTAAAGAAAATGAACCTGATGTTGTACCTTTATACATCACAAAAGGATTCTCATATACAGTATTCTTCGATCAATTAGTAGATCCTGTTGGAATTTCTTTAGATGACAATGGTGAATTAAAAGTCATGAACATGTTTGAAACAGATGAAATGAAACGTGATTTAGAAACATTAAGAAGATACTATCAAGCTGGATATATCAACGCTGATGCTGCAACAGCTCAAGATGATAAATCAATCAAACGTCTTGTAACAAAAGCGGATGGTCAACCATATGCAGATGAAATCTGGAGTGAAAGCTTAGGTTACCGAGTTGTTTCTACACCTATTACTAACACTTGGATTACAAATGGTTCAACAACTGGATCAATGGTTGCTGTTTCTGCTAACTCAAAAAATAAAGAAAAAGCAATTGAGTTCTTAAACTTATTAAATACTGACCCAACAATCCGTAATATGATTAACTATGGTCTTGAAGGTGTTCACTATGAAAAAATTGGAGATAATCAAATCAAATTAATTAATAAAAAAGGATATGACGTTCCTTACTTCTCTTTAGGAAACTTATTTATTACTTATGTAACAGAAAACGAACCTGAAACTAAATGGGATGAATTCCAAGATTTCAATGATGCTGCAAAATCATCACCAGCACTTGGATTCAAATTCAATTCAAAATCAGTTTCAACAGAAATTGCGGCTGTTAACAACGTTTTAGAAGAGTTTAAAGCGACTATCTACAGTGGATCAGTGGATGTAGATGAGTATTTAGAAAAATTAAATACTAAATTAAAACAACAAGGTTTAGATAAAATCATTGAAGAAATGCAACGACAAATTGATGAATGGAAAGCTTCTAAGTAAGGATTAAAAAATAAAAAGGAGATATGAGAATATCTCCTTTTTAAAAAGTAGTTCATGCAAAATGTGTCGAGGAGGAGCATGTCGTGATAGCTTGTATAGATATCGGAGGGACAGCAATCAAAGTTGGTGTTTTAGACTTACAGGGGAAGATAGTAGAAAAAACTTCTCTAGAAGTAAATCATGACTTTAATGGTTTGATTAATAGTTTAGTAAGCTTTGTTGAAGAAGCTAAACAACAGTATAAGGTTACGGGAGTTAGTATTAGTTCACCAGGCGCTGTTGATTCCAAGACTGGCATGGTAAATGGTTCAAGTGCCATCCCATGCATTCATGGTCATAATTGGAAAAAAATTATGGGGGAAGCGACAAACTTACCAATCAGTATAGAAAATGATGCGAATTGTGCAGCACTTGCCGAAGTGTTTAATGGCTCAGGTCAATCATTTAGTGATGTTTTATTTTTAGTTTGTGGGACAGGACTTGGTGGAGCTATTATTCATGATGGAAAAATTCATCATGGAAAAAACCTTCATGGTGGAGAATTTGGCTATATGTTAATGGAAGAAAGAGATGGAGAGTTTTATAATTTCAGTAATGTTGCTTCAACAATGTCTTTTGTTAGAAAAGCCAGAGCCCATTTTCAAGATGATAGCTATGATGGAATTAAAGTATTTGAAGAAGCCACTAAGGGAAATGAATTTTGTCAAACTATTTTAGACCGATTTTATTTAAACTTGGCTAAAGGAATTTTTAATATGCAGTACTTTTATGATCCAGAAATTATTTTAATCGGTGGAGCTATTTCACAACGAGAAGATTTCATCGAAAAGATTAATGAAAAAATCGATTATTTATTAGAAAAAATTGAAATTGCTAAAGTTAAACCTGTCTTAGGGGCTTGTACCCATAAAGGAGATGCAAACCTAATAGGAGCATTAGCTAATTTTATAAGTGAACATCAATCGAATAACTTAGAAAGTAAATAAAATGTGATTTGTGAGGGGATTATATGGAGCCACTATATATTGGTGTCGATTTAGGTGGAACTAAAATTTATACGGCTATCGCTAATGAACGCGGGGAAATCTTAAATGAAGAAGTTGTTCCGACTGAAGCAAGTAAAGGACCGGAACAAATTATTGAGAAAATGATTAGTTCGATTAAAAAAGTTTCAACAGGTATTAATTTAGATAGAATTAAGGCGATTGGAATTGGATCTCCAGGTCCACTAGATGTGAAAAATGGATTAATTGTTTCACCTCCTAATTTACCAATTAGAAATTTTAATGTCGTTGAAGCGATTAAAAATGAATTTCAAATACCTACTTTTTTAGATAATGATGCGAATGCTGCAACTCTTGGTGAATATATTTTCGGAGCTGGTAAAGGATGCGAAAATATGGTTTATATTACAGCAAGTACCGGTGTTGGTGGCGGAGCTATTTTAAATGGAAAACTGTACAGAGGAAGTACATCTAATGCACTTGAAGTTGGACATTCGACAGTTGATCGTAATGGTAGAGCATGTGGGTGTGGAAATCGTGGATGTGTCGAATCGATGAGTTCAGGAATTTATATTGAAAAAATGGCTAGGGATAGTGTTAGTTCAGGAATGGAAACAACGTTAAGTAAGTATGAAACCGTGACAGCTAAAGAAGTTTTCACTGAAGCAACAAATGGTGATGCAGTTGCTAATCAAATTCTTTCTGAAACTTTATCGTATTTAGGAATTGCAGTTGCTAACTGCGCTAATATTTTTGATCCGGATAAAATTGTGATTGGCGGTGGGGTTACAAACGGAGGGCCAATCGTTTTTGAAAAAATTAATGAAGAAATGAATGCAAGATGCCTTGCACCTATTCGTGAAAACTGTAAAATTGAAAAAGCACAATTAGGTGGAAAAGCTGGCGTTGTCGGTGCAATTGCTTTAGCACTTGTAGAGTATCAAGCATTAAATTAAGGAAAGATTAATCAACTTAATGTTTTGTTTTAACTTTTAAATTTATACTTGAAGGGGAATACATTATGACACGTTATAAAAGAATTAAAAAGTCTTCAAAGAAAAATCTAACTGGATCAAAAGTTTTAATGCCTGTCTTTTTAACATTTACGGTTGGGACTGCACTAGTAGGATGTGCTTCAGTTGAGCAAGGACAAAGTACAACTGAGGAAGTTCATGAAATAAAACCTCAAAGTATTTATACCATTAGTCCAGAAGTTGCAAACACAGAATTAATTATGAATAACTTAGCAACGGCTCCTCATTGGTTCCCAGCTGAATTATTAGAATGGACGCCAAGTAGTGATAAGCATTTTGAATATAATAGAAGTACAGTCGCCTTAGCAGACCGTGTAAGTAAAGATAGATTAGAGACAGTTAACGCAACGCAAGACAAAGAGCGTGAAGTTGTTGCGATTTCTATTATGAATAATAGTACAAGTGGAAATCCATCTCAAGGAAGTAATAAAATTTCTTCAAATGTCTTCTCATATTGGCAATATGTTGACAAGATGGTTTATTGGGGAGGATCTTCAGGTGAGGGGTTAATTGTTCCTCCAACGGCTGATGTTACAAATGCTGCTCATAAAAATGGAGTTCCGGTTCTTGGAACAGTCTTTTTCCCAATGGAAGCACATGGTGGAAAAATGGCTTGGTTAGATGAATTCTTAACAAAAGATGAAAATGGAAGCTTCCCGATTGTTGATAAATTAATCGAAGTCGCACAGTCTTATGGATTTGATGGATGGTTTATCAATCAAGAAACAGAAGGAAACGAAGAAACACCTCTGACACCTGAACATGCACAGTTAATGAAAGAGTTAATTGTTGAATTTAAAGCAAAAGCAGGGGATAGTCTTGAAATCATGTGGTATGATTCAATGACTAAAGAGGGGGAAATGGATTGGCAAAATGCTTTAACTGAAGAAAATGAATTCTTCTTAGTTGGTGATAACCAAGAAATGATTGCCGATAGTATGTTCTTAAACTTCTGGTGGACAACAGACACATTAGCACCAGAAAATTTACTTGAAGCTTCAACACAAAAAGCACAAGAGTTAGGAATTAATCCAAATGTTATTTATGCCGGAATTGATGTTCAAGCCAATGGAGTTAATACACCAATTCGCTGGGAATTATTTGAGGCAGGAAATACATCTTTAGGTTTATATTGCCCAAGTTGGACATATGCTTCTGCTAGTTCAATTGATGATTTCCATGCCAAAGAAAATCGTTTATGGGTAAATGAAAATGGAGATCCGTCAGTTTCAACAAGTGCAACTGATCGTGAATGGCGAGGAGTTTCAACATATATTGTTGAGAAAAGCGTTGTTAATTCGTTACCATTTATGACGAACTTCAATTTAGGACATGGGTATAATTTCTTCATTGATGGTGAAAAAGTGTCTGAAACAGATTGGAATAACCGTAGTATGGCAGATGTTTTACCTACTTACCGCTGGATGATTGAAAACGAAGGGGCGAATACTTTAAGTGCCGATATTGATTACGCAAATGCCTTTTATGGTGGAAACTCAATCAAACTCCTTGGAAATATGGAAGCAGGAAAAAAATCTACAATTAAATTATTTAGTGCCGATTTAACACTTGAAGATAAGGTGTCATTTACAACAGCGATTAAGTCATCTGAAAATGTTGATTTTGATTTGGTGTTAGATTTCCATGATGGAACAACTGAAACGTTAAAATCTAAAGAAAAAGTATCAGTGGATGAGTGGACAACATTATCTTATGATGTGTCTAAGTTATCAGGAAAAGCTATTAAAAATATTTCATATGCTATCTCTTCAAAAGAAGAAGTGAGCGGATTAAGACTAAGCATCGGTAATATGACGATTGCAAGAGAGTCTGATGCAACAAATGCAACAGCTAGCAATTTAAAAGTTGAAGATTATTTATTTGATGAAGATGCAATGTATGCTGGAGTTAAGTTATCTTGGGAAGGAAATGCTGATTCAAATGGACATTATGAAATTTATCAAATTAACCAAGATGGAACAAAATCATTCTTAGGAACGTCTGCAACAACTGCATTCTTCTATAACGCACTTCCACGCGAGGGTGAGTCAAATCAAACGAACTTTGAAGTTGTAGCAGTTAATAACTTAGGAGAGCAAGGAACAAGTGCAAAAGCAACAATGGAATGGCCTGATAACAGTATGCCAAAAGCTGAGTTCAGTGTTTCAAGAACATTAGTTGCACCAGGGGATGATGTGACGTTTACAAATCTTTCATCTCAAAATGCTGAAGAATTTGTATGGGAATTTAAAGGTGCTAATATTGAAAGTAGTACAGATGTAACACCGACGATCAATTTTGCAGAAGAAGGTGTCTATACTGTTACATTAACTGCTAAAAATAAATCAGGAGAAGTCAGTGTCACAAAAGAAGAAATTATTACCGTTTCTAATGCTGCAACAGAACTTGTGAATTTATCAGAAGGAAAAGCGACAGAAGCGTCAGGATTTGTAAATAACAATGAGGCGCCTCAATTTGCGGTTGATGGATTACTTGATACGAAATGGTGTGCAACAGGGACTGCGCCACACTGGATTGTGATTGATCTTGGAGAATTAAAGACAATCAGTGAAGTGTACATGGCTCATGCCGAAGCGGGTGGAGAAAGTGATGGAATGAACACCAAAGCTTATACAATTGAAGTGAGTCAAGATGGAAAAAACTTTGAAGAAGTGGTGAATATCACAAGAAATTCTGCGGCGACAACCGTTGATACCTTCAAAGCTGTTGAGGCTCAATATGTAAGAGTTAGTGCCATCAAACCAACACAAAACTCAGATTCAGCTGTACGTATTTATGAAATTCAAGTTAGAGGACTTGAATAGAAATAACTTTTTTAAAATTTAACCTAACATAAGACCCCCTATTAGTGACTATCGTGATAAAATCCTTTTTAAATCCCTCAGACCAATCGTTTGAGGGATTTTTTTGTTATAATGACAGTAGATAAGTAAACGAGGATGTGGATGTTAAGATGAACGAGTGATTTATTAATCATATTAAGATTGACTGGAGTCAGATCGGTGAAGACAGTTATGTTAGACATATCAAAGCATTAAATCAACTTAATCAGCTATCCTTCAATCACAACATTACATTTTTTGTAGGAGAGAATGGTTCAGGAAAATCGACTTTAATCGAAGCGATTGCTGTTGCCTATGGATTTAGTGCAGAAGGTGGAACACGAAATTATAACTTCTCTACGTATGAATCACATTCTGAATTACATAAAGCCATTTCTTTTACTCGAGGCATTAAACGTCCGAAAAATAGTTATTTTCTTAGAGCTGAAAGTTTTTATAATGTGGCCAGTCAGGCTGAAGAATATCGTGGGAATGATCCAATCGAAATTTACTATGATAGATATGGTGGAAAGTCATTTCATGAACAATCACATGGTGAAAGTTTTCTTTCCCTTCTACAGGGGGCATTATCTGCAGATGGAATTTACATTTTAGATGAACCAGAAGCCGCACTTTCTCCTCAACGCCAACTCACCTTATTAATTGAAATACATCGTCTAGCAAAACGTGGTGCTCAATTTATTATTGCAACGCATTCACCCATTCTTTTGGCTATTCCAGAAGCAAGTATTTTATCATTTGATCATGGAACCATTGAACCCTGTGATTATACCGAAACATCAGTTTATCAAATCACTGAGATGTTTATTAATAATCGAGATTATTTCCTAAATCATTTGTTATCAGAAGACTTTTAAAACTCCTATCTGAGGAGTTTTTTCTTGTTTTTTTGGAAATCATATATCAAGAGGTGATGAAATGGATTTATTACAAGAGTACGTTAAAGACATTGCAAGTGTTGCAAGACATTTTTTGAAATGGTTCTTATTAGCTATTGTTTCGGGCACCCTTGTTGGAATTTTTATTTCGTTTTTCTTAAATAGTTTACAGTATGTTACAAACTTACGTGAACACCGACCATGGCTTCTTTATTTACTACCATTTGGCGGAGCCTTCGTTAGTTATTTATATTTAAAATTTGGTAAGGATTCTGCTAAAGGGAATAATTTAATTATCGAACGAATCAACGAAGGAGTGGGAGAGATTCCTTTTAGAATGGCCCCCCTTGTTTTTTTAGGAACCGTTGTGACTCATTTATTTGGGGGATCTGCCGGAAGAGAAGGAACAGGCGTTCAAATTGGTGCCAGTATTTGTTCAAAACTTAGTCATTTCCTTCATTTAAACAAAGAAGATGCCACTATTTTGATTATTAGCGGCGTCAGTAGTGGATTTGGTGTTGTCTTTGGAACGCCAATAGCCGGAACGATATTCGGTCTTGAAGTGAGTACCATTGGAAAAATGAGATATGAATCCATTATTCCTTGCTTGTTATCGAGCTATATCGGAACCTATGTTTCAACTCTATTTAACGTGAGTCATAGTCATTACGAAATGGAAACTTTATCATCACAGAATCCTTTTTTATTTTATAAAGTTATGGCGTGTTCAATCTTATTTGGATTAATGAGCAAATTATTTGCTGAGTTAACGCATTATTTAAAAAAGATATTTTCTGATAAACTTAAAAAGAGTTATGTCAAAAGTTTCGTTGGTGGATTAATCATCATTGGATTAATGTTAATGATACGAAATCGAATGTATTTAGGATTAAGTTTACCTTTATTAAAAGAAGCATTTGAATCACCAGTTGTGGGGTATGCATTTTTGATTAAATTATTGTTAACATCTATTACTCTTGCAACCGGATTTCAAGGTGGAGAAGTGACGCCGCTGTTTGTTGTAGGAGCAACATTTGGCAACTTTTTAGCTCCCTTATTTAATTTGCCACTGTCCTTTGTAGCGGGACTTGGAATGATTGGTGTATTTTGTGGTGGAACCAAAACTCCCCTCGCTTCCTTTGCGATGGGGCTTGAATTATTCGGGGGAGGTAATCTTAAATACCTTTTTATTACATGTGTCATTAGTTATGTATTTGCGGGGAAAAGTGGAATTTATACCTCGCAAAAAGTTCAATCAGATAGATGATTAGTTGCATCTGCGATATCAATATAACCAACTGTTGCGCCTAAGAAACCTACAATTTTTATCAGATTAGATTTAAAAACAGGCATTTCACCCTCTATCATCTCATTGTTTGAATTTGAGGTAGTCATTAAAATTTATAGCTTTTCCCAAGTCATAAGGGTTAAGAGAATAATAGCAACTAAGAATAAACTACTTCCCTCTACGATCACATTAGATGCAGTTTTTTGATGAAAATTTGCTTCTGCTGTAGTAGGTGAGAAAAGCGATTTTTCTTCTTCATCAAAACCATAAAGATAGAAAAAAGACCCCATAATAAAAATCCATGTTGCAAAACGCCCTAGCTGAATAATAGCAAGTTTTTGTTCTGTGAGTGTTTCCTTTTGTTCTTCAGAAGTACAATCACTATTCATAATGAGTCTCCTCCCTTATCCAAATCGTAATATTAGTATATGTCATGTGAACCACTTGGTTATTTATCATTTTAATAAAAAAATTCCTATAACCTCATTGGTCATAGGAATTTTTTTATTAAGCGCGTGATGCGTAGATTTCTTTTTCAACATTAATGAAAACTTGTGCGATTACATCATAAGTTTTAGCCCAAGCTTCGATGATTTCATCAGTTGCGGCCTCTCCTAAAACTTCTTTGATTGCCCCAAGTAAGTGCGCTCCAACGATTGGGTAATGTTCTTCTAAAACGCCACAATCACAATGTTTAACTGCGATTTTGTTAACAACAGGCATAATTGCCCCTAAGTTATCAACATTTTGAGCAGCAGCTAAAACAGTCAGAGCTAAAGCTTTTGGTTGTTCACCTGATTTTTGACGCTCCATATTAAAGAGTGGTGCCACTTCAGGATTTTGTTCAAACATATTTTTATAGAATGTTGTTGTAATTTGAATACCGTGTGATTTTAAAGCAGGTACTGTACTTTTAATAATTTCAATTGTTTGTTGATCTAACATAATCATCTCTCCTTATTGTTTGTTGAGGTAACTATATCATAAATCGAATATAATGTTCAAATAATATGCACATTTATTTTTTTTAAAAAAACATGAATTTAAAGATTTGACTGCGGAAGAACAAAGATAACAGAAGAAAATGTTAATGAGAAAAGTTTTCATTTAAAGCGTCTCGTCTTATTTTTAATAAATTTTTATAGAGATTATCATTTAGTAGCCATCTATTAAATCGTGAAGATAACAATCAATAATCACCAAGAAATAGTCAAAACAATAGATACTTTATGTTGTATAATAAGAATAAGTTAAAAAAGGTGGGATTTCGATGCAACTATCCAAATTCAGTGATTATAGCTTTCGTGCACTTATTTATTTAGCACAACATCGTGACCAACTGTGTACCGTTGAAGAATTATCAATGAATCTAAATACATCAGAACAACATATGAAAAAAGTCATTCATAAGTTAGGTAAAACGCCTTATGTCACTTCAATAAAGGGACGTGGAGGTGGACTTCGACTTGGTTGTGAGCCTCAAGAGATAAACTTAGGTGAGATTCTAAAAATTACGGAAGATAATTTAAATATTTTAGAATGCTTTAATAAATCAGCTGGGTGCCCGCTATTATCAAGTGGCTGCAAACTAAAAAGTATTACTTCAGATGCTTTACAAAAATTTATTGAAGAATTCTCAAACTATACATTAGAAGATTTACTTTAACAGGCTAGTTACTAGCCTGTTTTTCATAGTTGTTAGCTTTTATATGACAAAATTTTAGATACTGAGTCTGACTCAAAAAATGTAAAAACATTTTGTTTCTAAAGAGCAGAAAACATATTCTCAGCGTTTTAAGATTATACTGTCTTGAGGTGAGGACATGTATAAAAAATATTTTTTATTAGATGTTTTGAAACAACGAGGAAAATGTAAATTGCCATCCAATGAGACTAGTCGATATCTTGAAGTTTTATTGGTTGAAAATAATCAACCGATTAATTTAAGTCATTGTCAGGTCGAAATTATTCCTTCTCAAGAAAGTGTTGAAATTTTAAAAGATAGAATGGGTACGATTTTAATTAAAATACTTGATTCAATGAATAAGGATTCTAAGTTACAATTAAATATTTATCAACAGGAATTGCTGCGAGTTACAACGAGCTTTGAGGTTGAATTTGAGAAAAAAGAAGAGGTTATGAATCGGAATTTAGTTCAAAATCCACAGGGCCTATTCCACAAAACAGAAATCCGCATGATTGCACATCGAGGACTTAGTGCACTCGCACCTGAAAATACGTTACCGGCTTATGAGTTGGCTGGGAAGTATGGATACTTTGGGGCAGAATGCGATATTCATGAGACGGCGGATGGTGAATTCATTTTGATGCATGATGACTCGATTAATCGAATGACAAATGGATCAGGGAGTCCGAGTCATTATACGAAAGATGAGCTCAAGGCATTTCAAATTGCAGATTCGACCTATCCACATCTAAAAATCCCAACGTTGCAGGAGTATTTAAACGTATGTAAATGTCAGGGGCTTGTTCCTGTCATTGAGGTGAAGCGAATTGGAATCCAAAGTATTGCGACATTATTAAATCAGATTGAAAAATGGGGGCTACTTTCTAATTGTATCATCATTACGTTTCATCAAGAGGTCGCCACTGAAATTAGGAAGCTAGATAAAAATATCGGCCTTCAATGGCTTGCTGATTTAACAAAAGAAAATATTGATTACTGTGCGAAGCATCAAATGAATATCGATTGTCATAAAAAAAATGTCACAAAGGATTTGATTGATTACGCTCATTCTGTTGGTGTTTTGGTGAACGTCTGGACAGTCGATGAAGCAAAAGAAATGGTTAACTTAATTGAGATGGGAACTGACTTTATTACAACTAATAGCTTACTGTACCGTCAAAGTATTAGGGGTAATGGGAAGTGTGAAAGTTATAGCATGAAAAATAGAATTGATTATTTGAGATGTTTAAATCCATTTTTAATTGAGAGCCATGGGAATATAATTCAAGATGGAACTTTTAAATGGCATGATGAGAGTCATATTTTTGAAATGCAAGGAACAAAACAAGCACCTGCAACATTAGAAATTAATCTACCTCAATTATATAAAGGGGATGTTGTGACCGTAAGTTGTGAATACCTTAATCTCTCTGGACAATCTTTAAGTATTAGTTATGGAACAACGAAAAAAGAATTTGAGCAAGTTGTGCCTTCGACATTAGTAGATGATTGGGGATATGCTGAAGTCCAATTTCTTACGTTAAAAGATTTTCAATCCATGAGAGAAGAAACCTCAATGGTACTCATTGGAGCATCCGATTCAAAATCACATTTCATGATTAGAAATGTCAATGTTAAGATCGATTATATGTGAGGATTAGAAGCGTTAAAATTCTTTATTTAAGGAGTCCAAATAAAGGTAGGATATAAACTGTATTTAGCTTAACTGCTATGAGTTTACATATTAAGCGATTAGAACAATATTTTAATATAACCTTAATTGAGAGCTCTAGTAAGAGGAAGCAGTGCTCATTAAATCAGGTTATTGATATTAAGCATATAAAAGGTGATAAATGTAAAAATTTATCACTTTGTATATTTATATATTTAAGTTAAAAAACGACATATTTTTACAAAAAAATGAGGTAAAATCTATAAAATTTTGGTATAATGACGGTGGTTATCAAGGTTATTTTCATATATAACGCAAATATGGTGCGTAAGTTTCTACCCGATTTCCGTAAAAAATCGGACTATGAGAAGAGATAGAACAAGGCCATTCGTTCTATCGCAAGGAGGTAACGACATGAAAAAAAATTCAGCTTATGTTTTAATGGTTCCAGGATTTGTACTATTATTATTATTTTTAATGTTGCCATTATGTTCAATATTATGGCCAACGGTCTTTAATGATGGATTTTCTCTAAATCAATACATCTCATTTTTCCAAGATGAGTATTATTTAGAAATCTTCTATCGAACGCTGAAAATCTCCTTGATTGCTACCTTGGTTTGTACACTGTTTGGAGTGCCGACCGCTTATTTTATTTCGCGTTGTTCACAAAAATGGAAAGGTCTATTAATTGCTATTTCTATTTTCCCGTTATTAACGAATTCTGTTGTTCGTAGTTTTGCTTGGATTAATATTTTAGGTAAAAATGGAATAATCAATAATTTATTAGTGAATATGGGAATCGTTGAGCAACCAATTAGTATGCTGTACACTGAGTTTGCCGTTTTAGTCGGAACGATTTATTTATTCTTGCCAATTATGATTATTACGTTAGTTGGAGTGATGGATAATATCGATAACGATATGATGGAGGCAGCTGAGAGTTTAGGGGCAAATCGTTTAACAGCTTTTATAAAAGTTGTTTTACCGATGAGTATTCCAGGTATTATTACGGGAGCAGTTCTTGTTTTTACTGGATCTCTAACAGCATATACAACTCCACAGCTTTTAGGTGGAAATAAAGCATTAGTTTTACCAACTTTAATCTATCAACGTTCAATGACTTTAAATGATTGGACGGGAGCAAGTGTTATCGCAGCCATTATGATTGTGACGACCTTAATTGTCATGAAGGGATTAAACTTCATTGCAGCAAAAGTAGATAAGCGAGGTGAACTAGATGCGTAAACATAAGATGCTAACATTGGTATCAATGTTCGTTTTTGCTTTTCTTTTCTTTCCATTAGTAATTATTACAGTGACGGCTTTTGGAACTGAAAATACAATCTCGTTCCCAATTAAAGGATTTACATTTGATTGGTTCGTGAAGGCATTAACGTCAAAAACATTTATGAATTCTTTCATTTTAAGTTTTAAATTAGCATTAATATCAACTTTAATTGCGTTAGTCATTGGGATTCCAGCAGCTTATGGAATGTCACGTTACTCAGTTAAAGGGAAGAAATTATTAAAAAGTTTCTTCTTATCTCCAACCATTGTTCCTGGAGTCGTGATTGGATATGCATTATTCCAATTCTTAGTGATTAAATTACGTATTCCAGTTTTTCAAGGATTATTATTTGGGCATTTCTTAGTTGTATTGCCTTATATTATCCGCATTGTTGGGGCTTCACTTGAGCAATTTGATTTCTCGATTGAAGAAGTAGCGTGGAGTTTAGGGTGTAATAAAATCCAGACATTCTTTAAGATTGTTTTACCAAACATCTCTAGCGGGATTATTTCAAGTTTCTTATTAGCCTTTATTAATTCATTTAATAATATTCCAGTTTCAATGTTTTTAACGGGTCCAGGAGTCACAACCTTACCAACAGCATTAATGAACTATATTGAATATTATTATGATCCAACCGTATCGGCTGTATCAGTTTTATTAATGGTTGCAACAATCGTTATTATGTTTGTTGTTGAAAAGACACTTGGAATTAATTCATTAGCAAAATAGGAGGAGACACCATGGCATTCGTAGAATTAAATGATATTCGTGTAACTTACGATGGAAAAAATGATATTTTAAAGGGATTAAATTTACAGATGCATGAAGGTGAGTTAGTGTCATTACTTGGTCCAAGTGGATGCGGTAAGACAACAACTTTACGTGTCATTGCTGGTTTTATTGATATAGCTGACGGAGACTTCTTAGTAGATAATGAAAACTTTACTAAGATTCCTGTACATAAACGTAACTTCGGTTTGGTTTTCCAAAGCTATGCTTTATTCCCACATTTAACTGTAAAGGATAACGTAGCCTTTGGGTTAAAGCTACGTAAAATGGATAAACAACAAATTGAAGAAAAAGTCGATAAAATGTTAGAAGTCTGTGGATTACTAGAGTATAAAGATCGTTTACCAAAGCAATTATCGGGAGGTCAACGTCAACGTGTCGCATTAGCACGTGCTTTAGTAATTGAGCCTAAATTATTATTACTTGATGAACCATTAAGTAATTTAGATGCAAAGCTTCGCATCCAAATGCGTGTTGAAATTAAACGAATTCAAAAAGCGTTAGGAATTACAACTGTCTTTGTTACTCACGATCAAGAGGAATGTTTTGCGATTTCAGACCGTGTTGCAGTTATGAATAAAGGCGTTATCGAGCAATACGATACACCTGAAAATATTTATGCTAAACCAAAAACTGAGTTCGTTGCAAGATTTATTGGGTTCGAAAACTTCATTCCAATGAAACATAAATCAGGAAATACATTCTTAAGTGATGATTTAACATTTAGTGTTGATGAATTACCTGATACGACTATTACATTAGGAACTATTCGTCCAGATGATATTGAGATTGTTCAAAGCTCGCAAGAAAACTGTGTCAGTGGAACAGTTTGTGTTCGTACGTTCTTAGGTAAGAGTTATCAATATGAAGTTGAAACAAAGTTAGGGAAAATCGTTGTAAATCATGACGGTGCAGATGTATATGAAATTAATGATGAATTAACATTACATTTACCAGCAAATAAAATCGTATTAGTTTAAACAGGCAAAAAGGAGACGAAGAATATGAAAAAATCATGGAAATTAGCATTAGGTGCTGCAATGGCATTAACCCTTGTTACAGGATGTTCAACAGGTTCTGAAGATTCAGGGAAACAAAAACTAGTTGTTTCAACATGGGGATTAAGTCAAGATGTTTGGGAACAAGAAGTGAAAATTCCATTCGAAGAAAAGTACAACTGTGAATTAGTATTAGATACAGGTGGAACAAATGATCGTTATACAAAATTAGCTAATAATCCAAATTCAGAGGTTGATATTATTGAATTATCACAATCAGCGGCAGCAAATGGATATGAGGCAGGATTATTTGAACAAATTGATTACTCAAAGATTTCAAATGCTTCTTCATTAATTGAGCCTGCAGCAGAATTAGCTGAAAATGGATTCGGGGCTGCTTACACAGTAAATAGTATCGGAATTATTTACAATCCAGATGAGGTTGGATTTGAAATTAATGATTGGTCAGATTTATGGAATGAAGAATTAAAAGGTAAAATTTCAATTCCAGATATCTCAACAACATTTGGGCCTGCTATGGTTTATGTAGCAAATGATTATGCAAATGGAGATATTAAAGAAGATCAAGGTGAAGCAGCATTCAAAGCATTAGCAGAATTACAACCGAACATTGTTAAAACTTATTCAAAATCAAGTGATTTAGCTAATATGTTTGCATCTGGTGAGATTGCTGTTGCTGTTGTGGGGGATTTCGGAATCCCAACGATTGAACAAGCTCAACCTAATGTGAAATTCGTTGTACCAGCATCAGGAACTTACGCAAACTTCAATACAATCGATATTAATAAAAACTCAAAAAATAAAGAGTTAGCTTACGAATATGTAAACTTCCGTTTAAGCCAAGAATTACAAAGCTCAACAGCGATTACTTTAAATGAAGCTCCAACTAATAAAGATGTTGTTTTAGATGAAGAAACAGCATTAAACAAAACATATGGTGAAGTTGCAGCAAATGCTAAAACAATTGATTATTCATTTGTTAATCCATTATTAAATAATTGGATTGATCAATGGAACCGTATTGTTAACCGTTAATTAGGATAGGTGCTCAATATGGATATGATCATTAAAAATATTTCAGTGTATCAAACATTTACTCAACAATTTGAAATAAAAGATGTTTTCATTAAAAATGGTCGATTTGCACAGATCGCAGATTCTTTATCGGTAACAGAAGAAACAGTTATTGATGGAACTGGTCTATATATGGTACCAGGATTAATTGATATTCATATGCATATTGAAAGTTCTATGACTCTACCTTCGCGTTTTTCACAGGCTGTTTTGCCTCATGGGGTTACAACTGTTGTTGCAGATCCACATGAGATTGCAAACGTGTTTGGAATCGAAGGAATTCAATCATTTTTATCCAATGCAACTGCATTGGATATTTTTTATGGAATTCCATCGTCTGTTCCTTCAACATCCCCACATTTAGAAACAACAGGTGGGTTGATTGGAGTAGATGAAGTGAAGGAACTTCTCAATCATCAAAATATTTTATGTTTGGGAGAAGTGATGAACTTTCAAGATTTATGCAAAAAAGAAAGCTCAACTATTAAAGATATTATTAAACTATGTCAAGAATTTAGACCGTCCTTACCGATTGAAGGTCATTGTCCAAAAATTAGTGGTAAAGATTTAGCAGATTTTATTGCAGCAGGAGTTACAGCAGATCATACTCAGCAAACACCTGAAAGTATTATTGAAAAAATTAAAAGTGGAATGTTTTTAGAAATTCAAAAAAAATCGATGACTAAACAGACCATTCAAACGTTAATGGATTATCATTTTTATGATTATTTTGCATTTGTCACAGATGATGTCATGGCAGACAAGTTACCTAAGGGTCATTTAAATGAAATTATTAAATATGCCGTTAAACTTGGAATGCCAGTTGAGAAGGCAATTTATTGTTCGACTTATACGCCAGCTCGTCGAATGCATTTAGAAGATCGCGGAATGATTGCGCCTGGCCGTCTAGCAGATTTTATTTTACTGACTGATGTGGATAACTTTAAGATTCATTCCGTTTACAAGGGTGGGTGTTGCGTAGCCAATGATAGGGAATCGCATCAAGAAAATCATAATCAAATATTCCCAGACCATTTCTACCACTCAATAAAATGTAAAAAGGCTGAGCCTGAAGATTTTGATATTAAGATTTCAGGGAATAAAGTGTTATGTAACATTATTCAAACACAACCACACTCAACATTTACTAAACATATTCAAAAACAGGTTCCGGTTAAAAATGGAATACTTGATTATGAATCACAAAATCTATGTTTATTAACGGTTTATGAGCGTTATGGAAAGAATGGTAATATCGCTCACGCTTTGTTAGATACCCCGATTAAAAAGAGAGGAGCGATTGCAACATCTTGGGCTCATGATCATCATAATGTCATGGTGATGGGAAATGATAAAGAAGATATGATGCTCGCTCAACAGATGATTTGTGAAATGCAAGGGGGCTATGTCGTTGTAAAAGAGGGGCAAGTTTTAGCAAAAGCTTATTTAGAAATTGGTGGTATTGTTAGTGCACAGCCAATTGAAGTATTAGCACAACAACTTAGGGACGTTCGATCTGCTATGCAAGAACTCGGATATGTTCATGATAATGAAATTATGTCATTCTCGACATTATCATTACCGGTATCCCCACAGTTAAAGGTAACTGATATGGGAATGATTAATACATTAACACAGGAAATTGTGCCATTAATTGCGGAGGTTTATCATGAAGACGTTAATTAAAAATGCTTGGATTTTAACAATGGATAAAACGCTATCAACTTATCCACAAGGTATGTTAGTCATAGAAGATGATAAGATTTCGTATGTCGGTGAGTATGATTCAGATATTGAAAAGTATGTGGATGAAGTGATTGATGCATCAGGTGGTATCTTGATTCCAGGAATGATCAATACACATGCTCATGTTTCAATGATTCCATTTCGTTCATTAGGAGATGATTGTCCAGATCGACTTCGTCGTTACCTTTTCCCTCTAGAAATTGAATGCATGAGAGCACCATTAGTCTATGAGGCTGCCCGTTATGGAATCTTAGAGATGCAACGTAGTGGGGTGACTACTTTTTTAGACATGTACTATTTTGAAGAAGAAGTAGCTCGTGCATGTGATGAGATGCAGATGCGTGGAGTACTTGGGGAGACAGTTATTAATTTTCCGACATGTGATTGCGAAGAAGCTTATGGAGGGTTAGCTTATAGTGAACAGTTTATGAGTAAATGGAGCAATCATCCGTTGGTGACGCCAATCATTGCACCACATGCAACCAATACTAATGATACAAAAGCACTACAAGATGCTCATGAGATTGCGGTTAGATATGACACGTTAATTTCAATGCATGTTGCAGAGATGGATTATGAGATGACAGAATTTCGTGAAAAGTATGATATGACACCAGTAGAATATTTAGATTCAATTGGTGTTTTAAGTGATCGATTAGTGGCTGCTCATTGTATCCATGTGAATGAAAATGACATGTTATTAATGGCAAACCGTGGCGTAAAAGTTGCACATTGTATTGGATCAAATATGAAAGCCGGAAAAGGAATTGCCCCTGTTAAAGAAATGATTGAGCATGGGTTAACTGTTGGTCTTGGAACAGACGGGCCGAGTAGTGGGAATACGTTAGACTTATTTACGCAAATGAAAACAGCAGTTTATGCACAAAAGACTCACTATAAGGATCGTTCACTATTTAAAGCAGAGGAAATTGTAAAACTAGCAACGATTAGTGGGGCCCGTGCCTTAAAAATGGATGATAAAATTGGTTCACTTGAAGTTGGAAAACAGGCCGATATTGTTTTAATTGAAACAGAATCTTTAAATATGTTTCCAATTTATGATCCTTATTCAGCGATTGTGTATAGTGCCAATTCATCTAATGTCCACAGTGTTTGGATTAATGGGGTATCCGTTTTAAAAGAGAAACAATCAATTTTTAATCAGACAGAGATTAAAACGTCACTTCAAAATGAAATGCAAAACTTTGCAAAACGTGCAATAGAGCGTTCAAAAGATTTATAAATGTGAATAAGTAAAGTCAAAAAATCCCGTAAGGTAAGGCTTAATAGGGATAAGTAACTATTTAAGTTGCAGAAGAACGGTGTGACCCGAAGGTCACGCCGTTTTTCTGTTTTTAGTAGGTCTTTCGTAGATAATGGGTTCAAATACAGCGGGAATCTCCACTTCATCAAGGAAGTTGAAGAAGATGCGAACTCGCTGCTGACGCTTTCCGCTGGATTTATCCGGTGCATAAACGAGGATTTTTTTGATAAACTCGTTTACGATAGTCGGTGTCAGTTCCGGAATATCCACATACTTTTCTGTCAGAGCGAGGAAAGCATCCAGATTATCCTCAAGCTCCATCTGCTGATCAACCCATTCTTCTGTTACTTCAATCTCAAGCTTCAGATGCTCCTGTTCTTCCTCGTAGCTCTGCGACATCTTTTGATACCGCTCCTGGCTGAGATTCCCCAGAACAGCGTCCTCATAAATACGTGTAATCAGAACATCTAAGTCCGCAAGACGCTTCTTTGCCTTGGCAATCTTCCGTTGATCTTCCAGAATATTTTTCTCCTGATCGGAGCGGCGGCATTGCAGCCATTCTTCCTGAAAACCATCCACGTCACTGCGAATATATTCGCAGACAGCTCGGATGCGTTCCAGAACAAGCTCTCGAAGCGTTTCTTCCCGAATATAGTGTGCGGTACAGGTGCCACGATTGCTCTTGTAACTGGAGCATACATAGTGATCCTGCTTGCCGTCAAAACTCTTACAAGTTGCAAAATGCAGCTTGTTTCCGCAATCCGGACAGAACAGCAGTCCGGAGAATAACCCCTGCCGATCTGCCTTTGTAGGTCGGCGTTTGTTTTTTCGTAGCTCTTGTACCCGATCAAACTGAGCTTGAGTGATGATGGCTTCCTGCGTGTTAGGAAAGATTGCCATATCCTCCGGGTTATTCTGAATGCGCTTCTTCAGCTTGTAGGACTTGGAGAAAGTCTTGAAGTTGCAAGTACATCCGGTGTACTCAATTCTTTCCAGAATGCCAACAACAGAATTTTCGTTCCAGCGGTAGGGATTATCCGGAAGCGGCTTTCCTTTCTGCTTTGCATAAAGAGCCTTGGTCGTAAGCACCTGTTCCTGTTCCAGAATTCTTGCGATCTTGGTAGGGCCTTTGCCATCAATGGTTAAATCGAAGATTCTTCTGATAACAGGAGCAGCTTCCTCATCGATGATCCAGTGATGCTTGTCCTCCGGATCGGTACGATAACCATAGGGAGGACTGCCCAAATGCTTGCCGCTATTGCCTTTCGCCCGCATGACAGAGCGTACCTTTTTACTGGTATCTTTGGCATAGAAGTCATTGAACAGATTGCGGAAAGGCGTAAAATCGTTGTCGCCCTTGGCGCTATCCACGTTGTCATGGATGGCAATGAAGCGAACATCATAGCTCGGAAAAACAAGCTCTGTGTACTGTCCGACCTGTAAATAGTCACGACCAAAACGACTCATGTCCTTGACGATGAAGTTCTCGACCAACCCCTGTTCCACAAGGGAAAGTGCTTCCTGTATACCGGGACGATTGAAGTTCGTCCCGGTATAACCATCATCCACGAAAATACGGATGTTGATGAACCCGTGTTCCTTTGCGTATTTAGTTAAGATTGCTTTCTGATTAGCGATACTGTTGCTTTCTCCATCCAGCGCATCTTCATTAGAAAGACGGCAGTAGAGAATGGTTATTTTCTGCTGATCCAACATTGTTTCCTCCTTTTGCTGTTGGTCAGCTGACAGTACCGTTGTGCATGAATTCATATTAACATAACTTTGTGTCGCTGTCATTAACAAGCCACCCCCTTATCCGAAAAAATGAGCCGTTTTACCTTGTCGGCAAGCGGCTCATTTCCATCACATTCAGTTTCAACGATATACCATGTGTTGCCAATCTTACGTTCAATGGTGGTGTGGAACGGAGATTGTGCAGCCATTTGACGTTTATGGCATTCTTCCAAAAAATCCAGCGGCGGCTCAAAAATTGGATCGAAGCAAGACTCAATATCAATTACCGAGCAAGCGTCGATCACATCCCAGAGGGGAGCACCCTCAAACATCATGTTGTTAATCCTTGTTACAATATCGACCATAGACAAATAGTTCCTTTCTTTTAGTGTTCCATGTCCTGCCCACGCTTGCGGTCAGGCTGTTTGTGTTCCTGGTTTTCCTTTCCTCTGATGAGGATGGCATTAAGAAAAGCCCGAACCCTTTCGGATGCGATTTCCAGTGCATCCAGAAAAGGTTGGGCTTTCTTTTTCAGCTCCTGATATTGTTCATGCAGCGCATCGTACCGCTGCTTCCAAATCGAAACCGACTTTTCTGCGGAAGTCAGTTTCTCTTTCAAACGCTTGTTGTCTGCATTGGCGATAATGCCATTGACCGCATAGCGTTTGAGTGTGTCGCATTCATCCGGCGTCAGCGTGATATTGTTTCCAAATGTGGCTTTCTTGCCCATAGCTTCAATATCCTGCACCGTCAGCGCAAGCGTCTTGGCTGTCTTGGTTTCCTTTTGCAGCGCTTCCAGTTTCTTTTTCTGCTTCTCCGTGGCAGTTTTGGTATCCTCCAAACACTGCTCTGCTTGTGCCACCTGTCCGGTCACAGCTTCCAAACGCTGCTGTTCAGCCTGCACCTTGAACTGTGTCACCGTCAGATGTTCTTCGGTACTGCCACGCTCTCCACGTTCCACATCGGTATAACCGGCGTTTCGCATGAAATTAAAAAAGTCATCCTGTAGCACACTGTAGGACGACTTCAAAATCTTTTTTCCTTTTGCATTTAGCATGGGATTTCCGTCCTCACCAATCACCGGCTTGGATTCCCATTTCTTACTGCGGCTGACTTGCGTGATGACCTCCTTTACGGTTCCCCGGAGGGATTCATCCTTGCATCGCTTCGACCAGAGGATCTGCTTTTCTACCACCGGGATATAAACCACATGAAGGTGGTAGTGGTACACATCCTCGCCCAGCGCTTCTGACATTGCCCGGTTGCGCTCGTCAGCGTGCATCACGGCGGAGAGGATATACTGCTCACCGCCCACGATCTCCACGGCGGCTTTATAGGCATCAGCATAAAACTGTTTTGCAAATTCATAGCCGCCGTGGTTGTAGAAATAAGC
>OLNJ01000413.1_pt1 | contig 37526 bp, 41 predicted proteins | sample 1672191 | NCBI WGS metagenome assembly OLNJ01 (sample SAMEA3136657, study PRJEB25190) | human gut metagenome | biome: human gut; feature: human-associated habitat; material: faeces | place: Austria | collected 2013
TGTTCTGTTGATTTATATATCTTATAATTTAAATAAAATAGATGGATATAAAAATAATTATTTTTATATCCATCTATTTAATCTTTATATTATTCTATTATATAATCTTCTAATATTTCTCTTGGTAAACTAGTGAATTTTTCACTTGCTTCACCATTGCCTGTAATGGCTTTTTCTATTCCACTAATACCTATAACATGAATATGAGTTTTGTTTTCTAACTCTTCTAAACATAACGTTAAAGTTAGTCTATTACTCGCTCTAAAATATTTTTTTTCATAAACCATAACAACTGCTTTATTTTTACCTTGTGAGTTAATTTCATGAAAATCAATCTTTTCTGTAATTGTTCCTGATATTATACCTGCATCTAACCTCTTAATGGTTTCATCTAAAGTTAATTTCACATCGAAACTGTATATTCCCATAATTTTCTCCCCCTTTTATTCCCTATACCTTATATAATGTCTTAACATTATATCACATTTTTATATGGATATATATATTAAATTATGTTTTTATTGTAATTTTTTTAATTATATTCTTTCAAAAATATAGTTTAATTAAAGTTTAGCTAATTATTTTCATCATTTAATAAAACATTATTAGCATTTATAAAACTCTACATAAGTATTTGCCAAAGCTAGATTAATAAAATCATTGGTTACATAGGCATTATCACTAAATAATAATCCGTAATCCCCATAAAACCTACTTAACATTAATATAATATAAAAATTTATAGGACTTATATCTATAACACCTGTAAATACAGGGATTACAGCACTTGCATTAGAAATTAAGTAAGTTAAGGATGGTACAAATTCTGTAGTAATATTATATTCATTATCTAAAACATTTTTAATAAATTTATCTGCATTATCATCTTCATGTATTGATATATTTTCATAATCTTTAATATTCCCTTTTTGAACTTCATTAATAAATAAGCCAATTATAAAAAAATATAATTCAATTTGTAAATTTCCAACTCCAGTTGAACTGTAGGTACTTGGATCCATAGGATTATACGTCTTACCTGCATTTGATTTTGTATTAAAACTTAAGAATAAATACAATCTATTATTATTTCTATATATTATCTTACCATCTTTAACAAAAGGGTTATTACTGCCTAAAAACTTAGCACAAGGAGGTAGTTTGAAGCTATCAAAATCCTCACAAAATGATTTTTTTCTTTTTTTTCTTTTTGTCATAGGTTTCCTCTATAGAATTACTATATACTATATTATGAATTTCTTGGTTCTACTAGCACAGGAATATTTTCACTATCTAGATTACAATAACCTATATCATACTCCTTAAGATTATAACTTCTATTTTCTATAGCATATCCAAAGCTAAGATGAACCTCTACCCCATTAACTATATAGATATTCTCTCCTCTTTTCTCTCCAATTACATTAAAAATATTACATGCTGCATTCATATGTTCTTTAGAAACGACTATACAAATACTTTCAGGACAGATGCACTCCTCTCTACATTTTATATAATCATTCATAATAGCCCAACGTATACAATTTCTATCTAATATGTTTTTTATTAAAACTAGTACTTCAAAAGTTCTATCTCTTCTTTTTGCAAAAACATACTCTCTCATTGCTGGTTCAATTCCAACAGTATAACTAGTTACTAAATCATCTACTCTTTTACAAAAATCTGAAAAATATCTTTTTTTAAACTCAATAAATACACACTTAGTTAAATATTCTTCATTTTTATTCTTATTACAATCTAGTAGCTTTCTATAAACCCTCTTTTCTGCGCTTTCGTATTTCTTTTTAATTTTAGATATTCTCTTTCTGCATATTAACCCCTTTAACTCTTTTAAATCTGATGACACATTAATGCCTCCTAAAATTTAAATGCTAATATAATAATACAAAAATTTTCTTTAGAATGTTCTTAAATAAATAAGCTATAAAATATTAAATAAAAAAAGAGATGAAATTCACCTCTTTTAATTAGTTTATTTATGATATACTCTTCTGTTTTTAATACCCTAATAAATCTTCATATTCTCTAATTTTATCGTCTTTATTATCTTCTTTAACATCAACTTTTTCTACTTCTATTATTTCATCCATTTGAATTACGTTTTTTGATTCCTCTTTACACATATCAAATCCTCCTTGAATAATAATTGAATACGTTTACTTAAAGTGTAATAAAATACTTTGATATAAGTATAACATACAGTTATATCGTTTACCATATATTTCAAATTATAATTGTAATTAAATTTAAATTATAATTTGAAGAAGCTTTTAATTCATATCTTATATAAATTATATATAATCATAGCTTACTTCATTTATAAATAGCTTTAAAGTTAAGAGTTAATATAAAAACTACTATACTGTCTTTATTTCTAAACTCTTAACTCTACTAACTATTTTTATATACTATCTTCAACTTATAATTATGGTTACACTTTTGAATATAGCTCTAATGGTAACTTATCTGGATCCTCAAAGAAAGTAAACTTTCTACCTGTACATTCATCTACTCTTATAGGTTCAGTTTTAATCCCTTTTTGCTTTAGCTCCTCAACTGCTTTTTCTATATCATCAACTTCAAAAGCTAGATGTCTTAAGCCTTGAGCTTCAGGATAGCTTGGTCTTTTTGGTGCATTAGGAAAAGAAAATAATTCAATCTGGCTATCTCCTATTTCTAAATCTAACTTGTATGAATCTCTCTCTTCTCTATATACCTCTCTAATAATTCTAAGACCTAGCTTTTCTACATAAAACTCTTTAGATATTTTATAGTCTGAGCATATTATTGCTATATGATGTATCTTTTTAAACTGCATAAATCCCCCTAAACCCGTATTATAATAAGTATTTTTTCTTATGCTTAAATAGCAAATATATAAATTTTACTTATCTGTTTTTGATAATTCTTGTTCTTTAATAAGAACTCTCTCTTCGTAACCATCAATTTTTTTATCAAGCCTATCTAAAGTCTCTTGCATTTCTTTAATTTTATCTGCTAAATGATTACGTTGTTCTATTAAAAGCTCTTTTCTAGCTTTTATTGTAGAATTACCCTCTTGGAACATTTTAACATACTCTATTAAAACTTCAATGGAAAGGCCTGCACCTCTCATACATTTTATAAACTGTACCCAATTGCAATCTTCTTCAGTGAAATCTCTTACTCCACTATTATTTCTGTTTACGGGAGGAATTAATCCAATTCTTTCATAATATCTCAATGTATCTGCTGTTAAATTATATTTTCTACTTACTTCTGTAATAGTCATATACTTATCTCCCTTTTATCTTTAAGCTATATTTATTTATTTTCAAAAGTCATAGCAACATTCTTTAGGTATTCTGTTATATTTAAATGCTGTGGACAACTCTTTTCACACTTTTTGCAATTAATACATTCTGAAGCTTTTCCATATGTTTTAGTTAAATTTGCATAATATACACCTTGAGTAGAAAAACCTTTGCTTTCTGATTGCTTTTCTGCATTATATAAAGCAAAATACTTTGGTATATCAATTTTTTTAGGACATCCATCTACACAATATTGACATGCAGTACAAGGTATTTCTATAGAATCATTTATTATATCTACTACCTTATTTATAATATCATATTCCTCTTCATTAAATGGTTTAAAATTTTCCATATATCCTGTATTATCTAATAGTTGCTCCATTGTAGACATTCCACTTAAGACCATCATAACATTTTTATGACTTGCTGCAAATCTAATTGCCCAAGATGGAACTGACATATCATTGTGATATTCTTTGAATAATTGCTCTGCTTTAGGTGGAACGTTAGCTAATGTTCCTCCTTTAATTGGCTCCATAACTATTACAGGTTTATTATGCTTTGTAGCTACTTCATAACATTTTCTTGATTGAATACTTTCATTATCCCAGTCAATATAGTTAAGTTGAAGCTGAACAAAATCAACCTCTGGATGCTCTGTTAGAATTGTATCTAATAGGTCTGCAGTATCATGAAATGAAAATCCTATTTTTTTAATTTTACCTTCTTCTTTCTTGCTTTTAATAAATTTAAAAGCATCAAATTTCTTTGCTATCTCATAATTACTCACTCCAAGGTTATGAAGTAAATAATAATCAAAATACTCTACTCCAACTTTATCTAACTGTTCATTAAAGATTCTCTCTAAATCTTCTTCCTTTTTCAAAAACATAGTAGGCATTTTTGTTGCAATTGTAAAAGCATTTCTTGGATAACGTTTTACAACAGCTTCTTTTATTACTGATTCACTTATAAAATTATGATACATATATGCTGTATCAAAATAAGTAAATCCTCTTTCCATAAATACATCTACCATATCATTCACTTGTTTATAATCGATACTAGATTGGTCTTCTTTATTTGTAATTGGTAGTCTCATAAATCCAAACCCTAATTTCTTTTGCTCCATAGTTTTATCCTCCATTTATTCTCTCTTATTAATTCAATTAAATAAATACTCTTTTTATATAAATTTTACCTAATCCCACTATACTCCTTAGAGTTAACTCCAAGTCAATATTTTTTATATTAAAATAAAAAATAAAAAGATAGCAGTAACATATTTACTAGTCACTACTACCAAAATCGAACTTTTAGCTTAGTCCATATTTTATATCTTCAACTCATCTTTTATAAATTAAAAACTTCTAATAAACTAAAACTAAATCCATTAACATATTTGTATAATAAGTAAAGTTTTTAAAATCTAAAGGCTCCATAGCTGATAATATTCCTTCAATGTATGCAATCATATCTTCTATATATTTAAGCAAGTACTTTTTACTATTTGTATACCCTTGAATATAGCTATCATCCTTTAGTTTATCTGTCATAGGTTTTACAATATCATATATAGCTTTAAGTCGTCTTCTATTTCTTACTTTAAACTCATCCTCGATAGGTAAATTTAATATAATTATATTTCTTAATTCATCACATACATCTCTTAAGTTATAAACTGAATCATCTAAATCTACTGCATCTTTTTTGCCCATAATCTTTGTAATCAACAATTTATCCAAAATCAATCCCTCCCATCCTAGCTACCGCTATCTTAATTATATTTTGAATAAATTATATCATCTAATCTTAAAATAACAAACTTTCTTTTAAATACTCTACACCTTAACTTTAACCTACTCATTAACCATTATAACTCTCTTAGCAATGCTTGCAGCATGGTCTGAAATTCTTTCAATATTTGTTAATAAATCTAAATATATTATACCTGAATCTACACTGCAAATATTTTTGTTTAATCTTCTCATATGTTCATTTCTATAATCTTTATCTAATTCATCTACAGTTTCTTCTAGTATAATAACACGCTTAGAAATATTTACGTCATTTCCTTTCATAGCATCTAAAGCTAAACTATACGCCTCTAAAGTTTTATTAAATATATTTTTTATTTCGGCTATAGCTTCTTCTGAAAAGTTAACATTATTATTAATAGACTCTTGTGCTAATTCTGCAATATTTTCTGATAAGTCTCCAACTCTTTCAATATCGTTTATTGTATGGAATAATAAATCTAGAGATAACCTCATCTTTTCATCTAATGCCTTATTTGAAAGCTTTATTAAATAATTTATAATTTCTTTTTGCTGAGCATTTACAAGCTTTTCTTTTTCTAAGCTTTCATTTACACCTTTTTGAGACTTATCAATCAAAGCATTTGTAGCACTACTAAAACAATATTTAGCTTTTCCACCCATTCTAAGAGATTCTCTAATTATATTACCATAAGCTATTGCAGGTGTTTCTAACATTCTTGTGTCTAAGTATTTTGTAATAGCATTGTCAACTTCTTCTTCACCAGCTTTATCAGGTATAATTAACATAGCTAATTTAACTATAAACTTAGAGAATGGTAGTAACAATATCACATTTACTATATTAAATAAAGTATGTGAATTTGCTATTTGCCTTGCAGGATCAGTTGGATTTAAGTATTGAACCACCATAGTTATAGGTTTGTTTAATACAAGCATAAATAAAATAGTTCCAATTACATTAAAACACAAGTGCATAGTAGCAGCTCTTTTAGCATTCTTATTTGCACCTACGCTTGAAATAAGAGATGTTGTACAACTACCTATGTTATCACCATATAATATAGGTAATGCTGCTTGTAGTGGCATTAATCCTTGTGAAGACAATGCTATTAATATTCCCATAGATGCACTAGAGCTTTGTAATATTGTTGTCATTAAAAATCCCGCAATTAAAGCTAGAATTGGTTGATGTGCAAGCTCTGCTAATACTTTTCTCACAGCTGGATATTCTGATAGCGGAGCTACTGCATCCTTCATAAACCTCATACCTATAAATAATATTGCAAATCCAATTAGTATTTCAGATATATTTTTAAGCATAGGCTTAGATTTTGAGCCAATCATATGTAAAACTATCCCTATTCCAAGAGCTATGGATGATAATATACTAACATCAAAAGATACAAGCTGAGCTGTAACTGTTGTTCCTATATTAGCACCCATTATTACTCCTATTGCTTGATAAAGGCTCATTATCCCTGCATTAACGAATCCAACAACCATAACAGTTGTCGCCCCACTACTTTGAATTATCCCTGTAACTACAGTTCCTACTAGTACACCCATAACTATATTGCTAGTTAAAAGACCAATAGCTTTTTCTAATTTAGGACCAGTTGATTTTTGAAGACCTTCACCCATAACACTTATTCCATAAAGAAATAAACCAAGGCCTCCTATAAGACTAATTAATATATACAAATTATATTCCCTCCTAAAAATGTAACTCTTATTATTTTCTTTTTTATGAGGTCAGTCTATACATATATTTTTAAACTTTCCTATTTATTTTTTAGCTTTGCTTCTCTATATCAATAATTAAATACTCTGACTTAGAACCAGTCCTTATTGGATAATTCCATCCTGATATTCCTGACGAAACTATTATTTCATAATCTCCTATCTTTTTATATCCATATTCTAGTTCATTAAAGTTAAACAATTCACTTATTAAACCTGCTGGCCAAATCTGACCTTTATGAGTATGACCTGATAATTGCAAATCATATCCTAATGAGCTATTTAGATTAAGTTCTGATGGCTGATGGTCTAAAAGTAATATAAACTTACTCTTATCTATATTAGCAATTAAATCCTCACTACTTTTCCTTCCTTCTTCTTTTGAAAACCCTTCGTCATCTCTACCAACAATAACAAGATCATCATTAATTTCATAGCTTTCATCTACCAATACATAGATATTATTTGATAATAACTCATTCTTTAGCTCATCTTTAGTATAACTAGGAATAGATGAATATCTAGCATCATCATGATTACCATATATATAAAATACACCATATTTACTTTTAATATCTCCAAGAATTTCAGTAGCTTCTTTCATCTGCTCAATTGTTGTTTTTTCATCGACAATATCCCCACAAAGCACTACAATATCAGGTTCTGCTTCTTCAATATCATTACAAACTGCTTGTAGCTTCTCTCTATTCATAACAGTTCCATAGTGAAGGTCAGAAATCATTGCTACTCTATAGCCTTCTTCTCTTATATTCTTATTTGTATATATCTTATAATCCTTCTCTACTATGTCATTCATATTCCAATACCCATAAGCTAATATAATTGCTGTTAATATAATTGGAACAATTCCACTTTCATATACTGTTCTCCATTTATTAAAAGTTATAGTATTTCTTTTACTTAGAATCTTAAATATATAATTTAAAAGATCCATAACAAGTGCTAAAACCACGATATGAAGCAGTACAACAATACCTATACCTAAATCTCTGAGAGAAAAATACATAATAATAAGTACTAAGGCAATAATTATTAATTTTACTCGGTTCTTTTTAACATCTACTTTTACTCTTCGTAAAGCTCTTGCAATGTAATAATATAAATAGATGCTAAGCAATATCATAAGTAATGCTGGAATAATAAAGTATAATATATTCATATAATCTCCCTCCCCTTTTATTCTTTATAATCTACTTCCTATATAAATAAACCATACTCCTTAAAGTTAACTTTAAGTCAATACTTTTACATTAGAATAAAATAAGGCAGCAACAACGGTTATACGTTATTACTGCTTATTCATTAATTATCTTCACATCATTTTTATAAACTGCTGCGTAACTTCTTTTATCCTTAAAACATTTTCTACATTCTTCTTTATTAAGCTTTACAAATATTTTGTTTTTACTTAATCCTGTTGGTTCTATCTTTTCAACTTCAAATATTTCTCCAATAAAGCTTTTATACCAACACTTATTTACACCTTCACATTTCTCTATCTTAACTTGCATAAATTCCCCTTCTATAATAATTAATTTTATACACTTAATTATTGTCAAATTTATACTTTTTAAACACTAAAGGGAATTTTTTTATTAAATAGAGCCATTATTATATATAGTAACTTTATATATCTTTATTATATTAATTTTAACGAATGGAATTCTAAACTCTTTGTAATAATACATTTAACCAGGTAAGATTATCTCTTCCCCCTAAGGAGTCTCCTGTTATATAGATATTTTTAATATCATATTCTTTAATTTTATTTATCATCTCAATAAAGCTTTCTTCTCTATAGCAATTAAAATATCTGCCTCTTTCATCAACATATTCATTATCACCACATTTAAAAGATAAATAAAATACTGCTCCTTCTTTTAAGTTATTAGAAAGCTTTCTTAGTACTTCTTCAATATTTTCTCTTTTAACATGAAGTAATGATGCACAAGCCCATATTCCATCGAACTTTTGATTTAATTCTAAATCCTCAAATTTACTGACTATTACATCTTGATTTATCAACTTTTCTGCTTCCTTGGCTAGTTTTACTGAACCATCCACTGCAGTTACATCATAGCCAGCATTTTTAAAATATAAACTATCTCTTCCTGAACCACATCCAAGGTCAAGTATCTTACCACCTGACTTAACACTATTTAAAAAAGCCGTATATATATCACTTGTTTTTAGCATCTTTGTAATTTCAAAGTATTCTTTTGCATTTTCATTATAATAGTTTAACGTTTCATTTTTCATATTATCACCTTATTCTTTAATAAACTATTTAAAGTTAGTTATTTTATATTTAAATGCGAAATCTTAAGTTATATCTAACTTTAAAATTCCTAATAAAAAAAGTAGTAATAACATATGTTAAATACTACTTTAAATCAAATCTTATAATAGAAATATTGATAAAAAACCTATTCCATTTAATATTAAAGAAGTCTTTCTATCTCCTTTTTTATGTGCGTAAATTGATAATGCTAAAACTGATATCAAATATAAGTCTACCATTAAGTTATAATCTATTCCTAAAATTATATTTTCTATACTCATAAAATTCCTGTCATTCACTTTCTTTTAATTTCTATTCCACATAAGTATATACTATTTTTAAGTTTTAATAAACATATTATTATAATAACTAATAATATTGAAATATTAACCCATTTATAATTTCTACATAAATTATATTATAAACACAAACTAAAGATTTATGGAGGAACAAGTATGTATAGATTTAAAAAATTAAATCCTACTGATGGATTTGACTTTAATAATTTAGATAATGCTAGACAAAATAACTATGCTTGGGCAATTGCAGAGCTAGGTGACTATATTTATGTTGGTACAGGCCGTAACGTTCCTTTAACAATTCTTCAATCAATTGCACCAGATATAAATATTCCTGCTATTTTAAAAGCTACTAATCAGGATAACCTTGCAGAAATATGGAGATATAAAAAGAATGGAGAACTTCCTTGGGAAATAGTATATAAAGCAAAGCCTGGTTCAGGTATTACAGGCTTCAGATTTATGATAAATGCTAAACCAGCAGGCTCAGCACAATGTTTATATGCATCAACTTATGGAAATCAAGTTAAAGTAATAAAATCCTATAACGGAATAAATTGGTTTTTTTATGCCTTATGACACACTAATTGGTAATTCATCTAGGTATATGGTTACCATAAAAGATAAACTCTATCTTGCAGTGGTAGATGAAATTAATTCTAGTGAAACTCCATTCCTTTATAGAAGTAAAGACCCTGAATTCTACCCATGGGAAAACGTAACAGATACAACTAATCCTGATTTTGACCCTAATAAAAACCCTCAAGGTTCAATAGCAAACATGGCTATTTTTAACAATAAGCTTTACGTATCAACTAGCAAATCATCTGGAGTTCAAGTATGGAGAAGCAATAAAGAAGTCCCTGAAATGAATGATTGGACACTTATTGTAGATAACGGTTTTGGAGATTCTGAAAATCAACTCTCACTTAGCATAGGAGTATTTAATGATTATATTTATGTAAGTGGAATTAAAGCTCCCCCTCTTTCATGGGCAATTCCTGTAGGATTTGATATGATTAGAATAGATAAAGCTGACAACTGGCAACTTGTTGTTGGTGGACGTCCTTTAACTCCTGCTAAACCAAGTAAAGGAATCAGGAATAAGAGCTTAAGTGGATATACTTCTGGATTTAATAATCCTTTTAATGTTTATGCTTGGCAAATTCAAGAATATAACAACTCTCTTTTAGTATCAACTTTTGATGATTCAAGTAATATGGAAGTAATTCTTGATACCTTACTTGCTAATAAAGAATATTTAATTAACGAAATAGGTGAATCTGACACTGAAACTCTTATTAAGATATACCAAAAAATCGTAAAATTATTAGCAGAAACTAAATATCCAATAGGATTCGATTTGTATAGGTCAATTAATGGTAGATACTTCACTCCATTATTGAAAAATGGCATAAACAATATGAATAACTATGGAGGACGTATATTATATGTAGGTAAAGATAATAAACTAATAATTGGTACTTCAAATCCTTTTGATGGCTGTCAAATATGGAGGTGCACTGAAGATTGTAACTGTAGAGATAATTATAAACAACACTCTACTGATATAGACAATAATTCAAATCTAAACGAAATCGAAAAAACTATATATGAAAACTTTAACTTTTTAAAATCTACTCTTACTAGAATAGCTAATCTATTATCAAGATAAACTTATCATAATTTCATTCAAAAATTTGATATGCTTTCATTATAATAAATTAGTATTCACATTAAATTAAGATATAATAATTAGGAGTTAGTGGTACATGATATACTACTAACTCCTTTATTTTAATTATATAGCTATTAAATTTTCAATTATTTCAGATTTTTTAGAATTTAAATAGTTATTAAACGCATCATGAAACTTATTAGAAATCCCCATTATTTTTCTTGTAGTTTCAGTATATGTTGCATAAACTCCTTGCTTAATATCATTAGCTACGTACATGTTTATTGCAGCGACACCTCTTGATATCTGCGTACTGATTGCCTTCATTAAAACATTTCTATTATGGTCTTCAGGCATATTTTTAAGCATTTTATTTGTATAATCCATTGTGAATATATATATAGCAAAAGCTGCTATATCTTCAAAATAGTTATTATCTTTATCTGTAATTTTCTTAGCTAGAAGCTTGTAGTTGTTTTGTCCCTTATAATTTCTATCTAAAGAACCAGCAATAACATTAGCTATAACTTTAGCTCCATCTTCTTTACCTTCTACTCTTTCACGCATAAAAACAGAGATATTACCTTCAATTCCATTCTTCATATTTGTTTCTTTTATTAATTTGTCATAAGCCATATTTATTCCCCTCCCATAATCCGTCTATACATAAATATTATAACTTTTAGAAGTTTTTGTAAACATTTGCCTGGATTTTTTTGCTTGTTGTATCCAAGTAACATCATATTAAATACATATTTCTAGACTTGAAAGCTTTAAAATCTATCTTCCAAAAATAGGTTGATTTTCATTTCTATTATATATTTTTATAAATGCTATTAAAACTGTTATATTTGCAATTACTCCAATTATATTAGCAATTACAAGAATTTGTTGTGCTGGTAGTAATAATTCTTTTTCTAACTCCGTTCCATTATTTATTAGTGTTACTAATGCAATACAACCAATATCATACAGTACTCCTCTTTGTAGAACATAAAATTCTGCTGCAATTACTGCATCAATATCAGGATTATATATTTTTTTAATACTCTTATCATACTTACTTCTTATTAAATCAATACTCTTTAAAGTAGATCTTAAAAGAAAATAATCTCCATAAAATCTCATTAAAAAACAAACAGCCTGTAAAAATAGTAGGTTTATACTATTTTTATCACATTTAAAAATATTAATTACCAAACTAGCTTCATATTGCTTAGAAACTGCAATTACATTTAAACTGTAAAGAATTATACTTAATATTGATGCTTGCTTTACTAAGAACTCTGGCTCTAAAGATATCTCTTCTTCATTGTATCTTTCACTTAACTGACTATATCTAGTAGAAGTTATATAATTATTTATAATATTAGCTATTAAGGCTAAAATTTGCCCTTGTTCTAACAATAATATTGGATTATTATCTTCTTTTTTACCATAGCATATATTTATACTTTCAATTGTACCAATAAAAAGAAATACATCCGACATCATATATATATAAATAAAAATTAATTGTAGATGTAATAGTTCTAGCGCATTCTTATCATTATTCGATATATGTTTAAACTTTTCTTTATCACTCCTATTCTTTGAATATTTACACTTCATAAGTACTTCTCCTATATATACTTTCTCTGACCGAATTAATATAAAAATTTCTCTACTTCAAGATACTATTTATTTTAAATAAATGTTCTTTTTAATTCACTTTAACTTATATTAATCATCTAATACTATTTTAAAAACATATCTTGTCAAATTTATTGTTTTTGTAGTGATAAAGCTAATTAAATAATTGTTCTTATAAATTTCAATTATTTAACAATTATATTCTCCTTATTTATACAAAACAAAGGTTAAATTATAGGGCATACTATATGAAGAAAATATACTACTTAAAAATAACAAGGGATGAATTGAATGAAAAATGATAATAAAAGAAAAGAAATAATTCCACCTTTTAAAAGACCAATTTTTCTTATGATAATAACCTTTGTAGGTGGCTATATGAATGGATATACATATATTACAAGAAATGAAATACTTGCTAATATGCACACTGCTAATATGTCAAAACTAGGAATAAATATTGCCTTAGGAAACTACATAGAAGCACTGCACTACTTTATTCCCATTATTGCCTGTATATTAGGTGCTGCATTTAGTGAATTAGTAAAAACTATTATTATAAAGACAAAATTTAAAGGCGAATGGAGAATATTAGCTCTTCTTTTAGAAGCTACTGTCTTATTTTTTATAGGATTAATTCCTAGTAGTTTTCCAGATATAATTGTAACTAATCTAGTTTCATTTTTAATGGGATATCAATTATGTCTATTTAGGGATTGCCTTGGAATTCCATTTAACACAACTATATGTACTGGAAATATTAGAAACGTTGGGCAATTATTATTCCAAGCATTAGATGAAAAAAGCATAAAAACACTAGAAAAGTTGATTTACTTTACAGCTCTTACTTTTTCATTTGCTATCGGAGCTATTCCAGGTACGCTAATATCACTAGTTTTAAATACAAAAGCTGTATGGATTTGTAGTGGTATTTTATTTATTCAAGCTATTTGGATAAATAATAGCAAATATAATAAGGTACAATGAAAAATAATCATTGTACCTTATTTTAAACTATTTAAGTATCTCTTCATTTATCTCTTTTACAGATTCATAAACATAATCAGCTTTTATATTTGAATTATAATATTCTTCTAAATTCGTTTCACCTGATAAAACTAATACTGAAGAAACAGATGCATTTTTCCCTGTCTGTATATCTGTATATAATCTATCTCCAACCATAGCAATACTTTCTTTGCTAACATCATACTTCATACATATTAAATCAATTATTTCTGGATTTGGCTTTCCTATTACATATGGTCTTTTACCTGTAGAAGCATAGATTAACTCTATTATTGATCCAGTATCAGGCATAAATTTCCCACCCTCTAAAGGACAATTTTTATCAGGATGAGTAGCGATATATGTAACACCATCTCTAATAAGGTCACAAGCTATCCATAATTTATTATATGTTAGAGTTGTATCAAATCCTAAAACTACAAAATCTATATCATCTTCATACTTATCTGTAATATTAAATCCTGCATTTATGAATTCTTCTTCTAGATAATTTGTACCTAATAAAAAAATCTTACTATTTGGCTTTAAAGAGTTTAAATATATAGTTGTTGCTTCTCCTGATGTAAATATTTTTTCTTCTTCTACATCCACCCCTAATCCATTTAATTTCTCTTTATAAACTTGCCTATTTTTAGAAGAGTTATTAGTTAAGAAAATATACTCTCTTCCTGTTGATTTAATTGTATTTATAAATTCTATAGCACCATCTATTATTTCATTACCTAAATATATTGTCCCATCCATATCTAAAACAAAACATTGTATATCAGTAATCGCTCTCATAAAGCCCCTCATTTCTCATTTATACATGCTTAACTATATATAATTAAACTGTTGATTAATAATATTTAAAAATGTATCATTAACCAACAGTCTAAATAACTATTACAAACTAAGCTTGATTTATTTTTATTCAGTTACTCCAACTTCGCTTGTAATTTTTACGTTCATTTTAGCTAACTTTTCAGCTTTATCATGTCTATTTTGTAATACTACACCACAAATAGTACTTACAACAGCTACAAATGCCACAAATATACCTATAAATATTACATTTCCATTTCCTACTTTTAATAAGTATGTGCAAATAGTAGGAACTATTCCTGCAACTAAGAAACTAGGTGCATGATATACAAATGAAATACCAGAATATCTAACTTCTGTTTCAAAAAGTTGTGCCCATAAAGAACCAAGAACACCCCAGATTCCTAAATAGAAGATACTCCAGCCTAATATTATTACAGCAGTGATAATAAATAGATTTCCACCACTATTTTCTATTATTTTCATACCTGGAATAGCTATAAGCCCACAAGCAATACTTGACATACAGAATAATTTACCTTTTCCTAACTTATCAGCAAGTTTACCTGCCCAAAGTATAAAAGGCATAGCAGCAACTGCAAATATTATATTAACTATATACATTGAACTTTGAGCTACTCCTAAATTTTGAGTTGCATAAGAAAGTGTAAATACAGCAAATACATTATAGAACACACCATCAATCCATCTTGTACCACAACCAAGTAAAATTGTCTTCCAATAATTTTCCAAGTTGCCTGGCGTTTCTGTTCCAACTGCTTCTATGATAATTACAAAAAAAACGGAGTTACATTTTCTCCTGAAACAATAGAAAAAGTTATGGATGCTGTTAATAAATTAAATTACATAAGTAAAACTGATAAATCACAAAATATTATTAAAGCAACTAATCAAGTAATTGCAGTAATTTGTCCTAATATTACAAACCCATATTACTCAACTATAGTTCAAGCTGTAGAACAGATTGCTAAGCAAAATGGTATAGATGTTATTATCTTTAATACTTATAGAGACCCTAAAATTGAAAAAAGAATTATTGAAACTTTTTATAATTTAAACCTTGCAGGAATTATATTTGCAATGATGCCAAGTAACCCTTAATTTGCTGAACAATTAAGTTCTAAATTACCGATTGTTGTAATCGGAGACAGTGATTGTTCCGTACACATTGATACTGTTGAAGTGAGTAATTATAATGCTGGTGTTTTAATAGGAAACCATCTTATAGAATTAGGTCATAAACATATAGCGTTTCTATCTCCAACTTTAGACCATATAAACACTTCAAGATTGAATAGATTAGAAGGACTTAAGGCCACTTACAAAAAGCATGGTAATGATTATTCAATTACGGTTAAATCACAAAATATTACTCCAGACATAGAAAGAGATAACATATCTATCGAGCATGCTATTGGATATAATTTGTGTAAAGAAGTTTTAAAAGATAAAAAAGTTACTGCCTTTGTTGGCCTTAATGATATGGTTGCATACGGGATAGCAGATGCTATTATTGATTCAGGTTATAAAATTCCTAATGATTATAGTATTTGTGGGTTTGATAATATATTCCCATCTCATTTTGCTCCAGTATCTCTAACCTCTATTGAGCATTGTATAGAAGATATTGGCCATAATGCTTTTAAAATCTTGCTAAATAAGATTAATGAATATACAAAACCACAATTTAAAAATAGCTCAATTATTAGAGTGGAATATGAACAAAGATTAGTACAACGTAATTCTACTGGTCCTGCTCGTTATTAAATTACTTTTAGCCTTTTTAATGTGATATAATTTTTATATTAATATATATGGAGAAGTTATTATGAAAAAAGATATAAATAACTTAATTAATAAACAAATTAAAATAATTGAAAAGAAAGAAGCTAAACTATTAAAAGAACCTAAAGACAGCTATATAAAAGAGAAAATATCTCCTATTAAAAATAAATTAGAAGATAAAATTCCTGAAAAGTTACAATCTACTTTAGAATTAGCTTTTCAAAAAGGGTTTAAATTAGTATTTGATAAAGGTATAGGAATTATAGAGAAAACTTATAATAAAGATTCAATTAATATGGAGTATGATATTAATGCTTATGCAGTTAATAAATATCCATCAAAAAAGAACTTAAAGAAAATAGATAAAGCGGCAAATAAAAAATCTATGATAAATAAATCAATAACAGCCATTGAAGGTAGTGGACTTGGCTTGCTTGGTATTGGTCTACCAGATATTCCTGTTTATATTGCAGTTATTTTAAAATCAATCTATGAAATTAGTTTAAGTTACGGATTTGATTACTCAACAGAAACTGAAAAGGCTTATATCTTAACTTTAATCTCTTCTGCTGTAACTAAAGGTGCTGAAAGAAAGCATTATTTTGATAAGCTAGATATCTTAGCTAGTAATATAGATAATAATAACGCTTATGATTATAATTTAGAAGAAATACTAATTGATACATCTAATAAAATATCAACCTATATGCTTACAGCAAAATTTATTCAAGGTCTTCCTATCGTTGGTGTTGTAGGTGGTGTTACTAACTTTATCACATTACAAGATATCACTAAAATAGCTAAGATTAAATATAAAAAGAGATATTTAAATAAACTTTACTTTATATGAACTCTTTTACATTTAAAAACAACCGTCTATTTCTACTAATATCAAAATAGACAGTTGTTTTTATCAATTTAAGAAAAACTCTTTATAAACAAATACAAACTATTTCTTATTTCTACATTTTCATTTAAAAAGCTAATTAAAGTCTCTACTTTAGGCTGTTTATACCTATGTCCAATTCTATTTCTTAAAAGTCTTGCAGAATTTAAATAATTGGAAAGCTCTTCAGATAGTACATTCTTTTCATTTAGTATTTTTATTGCTGAATCAACAGTTATTCCAATTTTATAAAGATTATATTCTTTCAAAAGCATCGATATAAAATCTTCATATAAAATAAACATGCTTAAGTATTTATATTTAAGACTATTTGAAATTTCTTTTTTTAATAATTCATTATCTGAATAACTATCTAAAAGTTTCAAAGATTCCTCTATATCCTTATTTTTACTTTCCATATCATAAAGCAATTTCTTCAGCCTATCTTTATTCACTTTCTAATACCACCTTATCTAATCTATTCCAAAACTCAATATTTTCTTTGAATAGTATATCATAATAAACATATTTTTCATCATATTTTTCATTTTTCATTATTACCATATCACTATTTAAAGCTTCAATTTTTATAATATTTTCTATATCTTCATCATTTATATCTATTAAATCAATGCTTCGTCCAAGGAAATCTTCAAGTTCTAATGATAAAGTTAAATCTAATTTAGATGATATCTTTTCTGATCCAATTATAGCTATATCAATATCTGATTCTTCATTAAATTTATCAGTAGATAGACTACCAAATATGATAACATTATCTATATTGTACTTTAGAAAAATGTCCTTAAACTCTTGGCTACTTACTAACGCTAAAACTTCTTCTTTAGATTTATCATCTACTATATTCCTATTAAAACTCAAAATATTCTCCTCCACCTTAATATTGCAACTTTTTTCTGATTATATTTATATTATATACAATTACTTATGGTTATTAAACATAAATATACCTAAAATACGTATTCCTTACTTTACAATAAATTTAATTATGACTATAAAAATAGATGTTATTTAGTACATTTTATTAACTAAATAACATCTACTTATTTTATATTTATTAATTAAAATCTAATCCATCTATTATATCGTCAATTTTTTCTTTAGCTTTATTAATTGCATTTTGTCTCTCTTCTTCAGTTGTTCCTGTTCCATCAACTTTAAGCTCAACAACAGTCTTTATTCCCATTAGCTTCATAATAGAAGCTATATAATTTTCTCCCTTATCCATTACAGGATCTAAAATCCAAGGAATACTTCCACCTGATGATTGTATATATACTAATGCCCTTTTCTTATCATCTAATAATCCTTTAGGCTTCTTATCCTTTTCAATTAATACTGTCTTATTTACTTGAACAATACAATCAATATATTCCTTTAGTGGAGCTGGAAATGATACGCTCCACATTGGTGAAGCTATAACATACATATCAGCACTTATAAATTGGTCGCATAATTCCCTTATTCTTTGGACCTCTTTTTGCTCCTTTTCAGGCAACTTCTTTTCTGCCTCTTCATTAATAATACAGTTACGACTTTCAAAATACTGATACTCTAATCTTGGTATATGTTGCTTATATAAGTCTACTTCCTCTACCTGAAAATCTTTATTTTTATCAAGAAACTTGTTAATAAAATCTCTCGCTACTGATTTAGATGACGATAAATTTTCAGGTTTTGAATTAACACTTATATATAATAACTTCTTACTCATAATACACCTCTTATCTTTAGAATAATATTAACAAATATAGTTTTACCTAAATTCTAATAATTATATATACATAACTAAATATTTATCACTAATAGATAAGATTTAAATAGGCAAATAAATATATACTATTGTATTTATGAATATTAATATCATAGAAATTATAAATAAACCTAAACTGATATTAAAACATATCTGCTTTATTTTATTAATCACATTTCCCTCATTTATTCTTGGGCTAATTAATTTTATAAGATACTCATAAAATTTATCTGTTTTATCTGAGTATCTCCTTTTAGAAATCTTCATTATTTCAACAGGGTCATCCATTTCTCTATAGCAACAGCTCTCTCTTATAGTTTTTCTAGCAACCCTCTTTTTTTCATCCTTTGTTAATTTTCTCTTATAACTTTTTTCTTTGCTCTTAACTGCATCATCAATCTTATCTTTTAACTCTAAATCTTTGTAGATGTCTATTTTATATATTTTCTTAAATAAATACCTAAACACTTTTTTCTTTATAAAAGTATTCTTTAATGAAGCTACTAAAATTAATATATCTAAAATTAATACCACAAATGTTCCTATATATAAATAATCACTTATTACTAATTCAGTGGTATCATATAATAAACCTACTCCATTAAATATTAAAAATAAAGCAGAAATTGATATTATTAATAGCAAATATATCGAATTTCTATCTATATGTTCCTTCTGCTTTATCATATAATTATATCTTTCCTTAGAATACTCAAATACTATTCTAATATTCTCCTCTTTTTTACTATCTACTGTATTTTTAGCTTCAGTTGTTTTCTTGCTTTTAGCCTTCTCCCCTTTACTAGCCATATTTCCCCTCCATATTAAAATATATGTGTAAATAAAGAGACTTCAATATTTTCCCTACTTATAATTATATAAAAGTATCAATGAATCTGTTACTTTACAAATTTTCTCAAAAAGTTCATAATTATATCTATAATTGTAATATTATAAATTAGATTAACTATTCTTAAATTAAAGTAATATTACCAAAAGGATGGAGATTAATATGCAAGGAAACCTAAGTCGTGGAAAATTACTAGATGAAAAAGGACAACTTATAGAATCAGGCTGGTCTACAAAATTAATTAAAGAATATTCTAGAAATGATATTGCTGCATCGAAATGGCGAATTAAGGAATGGGATTATTATATAATCACAAATGGTAAAATCGCTATTGCCTTAACTTTCGCAGAAAATAGCTATATGTCTTTAGCTTCAGTAAGCTTTTTAGACTTTTTAAAACCAAGTTATAAAACTACAAGTGAAATTAAATTATTTACATTTGGTAAAAACATTATGCCATCAACTACGGATAATGGTGATATTAACTATAAATCTAAAAGAGTTGATATGATTTTTAAGAATGATGGACAAACTCGTAATTTATACTGTAGATTTGATAAATTTGATAATATTAATGGTAAGGATATTAATTTAGAAGTAAATCTTATCTTAACTGATTTTCCAAAAGATTCTATGGTTATTGCTTCTGCCTGGAATGAAGACAATAAGAGCTTTTACTACAATAGTAAGATTAATTGCATGAAAGCTAGTGGATATTGCATTATAGATGGCAAAAAATACGACTTTGATGAATCTGATAGCTTAGGAACTCTTGACTGGGGACGTGGCGTTTGGACTAGAGTTAATACATGGTACTGGGGAAGTATGCAAACATACTTAGATGATGGAAGAGAATTTGGTTTTAATATAGGCTATGGCTTTTCAGACAGACCTAATGGTTCAGAAAATATGATTTTCCTAGATGGTATAGCTCATAAATTTGACCAAGTTACATTCAATATTCCACAACTTAATGGTAAAGATGACTTTATGAGTCCTTGGACCTTTACTTCAAACGATGGTAAATTTGAAATGACATTTAAACCTATTATAGATAGAATAGATAATACTAACCTAGGTATAATTGCAAGTAAACAACATCAAGTCTTTGGACTATTTTCAGGACAGGCAACCTTATCTGATGGTACAGTAATTAATATTAAAGATAAGCTTGGCTTTGCAGAAAAAGTATATAATAAATGGTGATAAAAAGATATAGGCTACAGATTTCTCTGTAGCCTATATTTATCAAGTGTCCACTATAAACAAACTAATTCTTTATATACTTTAATACTACTTTATCCTTACTTTCTTCTAAAAATATATCTAACTTAGATAACTCTTGAAAACAAAACTGCTCTATCTGTTTTTCACTTTCTTCTCTCTTATAATAATCATGAGTATATCTATTTCTTAATTTTACAGAAAATATTAAGTACTCTTTCAAGTCTTTGTCAAAAAAGCCTAATTCATATGCTTGCTCTATTAAATTTAATGATGTACTCGAACTTTTAATTCTTCCATCATTTATTATAATATAACTTTCACACATATCTACTATATATTCAGAAAAATCTTGAAAAAAAGCAAACATTGCTCTTCTTATAATTCTATTAGGATTTTTACTGTATTCATTTATTGCTTCTTTCAAATCATTAAGATTATCATAAGCATTTTGGTATTTTTCCATAAATTTTTCTTTTTTAAGTGATACTCTAAATCTTTGATTTAGTCAGTTGAACTTACTCATCATTTGATGAGTTTCCATAAAAAGTGACTCATCTATTATCCTCCCAAAGTAACTAAATTGTTCGTCAATTTTAAGAGTTCTTTCTAAATTCTCATTATTTCTTGCATATTTACAAACATAATGTTGAAAATCAAACCACTTTTCATCATTTATTATAAATTTATTATCACTATCTACTGCTATTCTTGCATACTTATTAGAGAATTCATTAAATAATACAAATGTAAGATGAATATCATCATATTTATAAAACTTCTTTGCTAACTCTAAAATATCATCTTCAATTTTTAATGTATACATAAAATTTTTATCAGGAGCAGTTACTATAACTAAATCAATATCACTCACATCTTCCATCCAATACTCGGTTCCATAACTTCCGAATTGACAAATACTTACTAACCCCTCTATTTTACTAAGCTCTTCTATGTATTCACTTTTATCCATCTATATCACCTCTCTAATTCTATAGCTACATTATACCATATGAACATATTTTTATCATTATGGTTTTAAAACTTAAATTATATATCGAAGCTTCCAATACTAGTTCTCTATAATAATGTACAATGAAAAAGTAATAAAAATAAAAGTATATTATACTTGCAATTAGTGCATGTATAATATTATCATCACATATCTAGACGCTTTGAAAATCCTGTAGTTGAATTTCTAAACTCTCAATTTTAGATAATATTTCTCGAATAATAATATCATTTTAATTAAATGTTTTTGCCATAATTTTATCTCTACCTTTATTTAATACCTAAGATTTATTTTTATATACTCCCTTTAATACAATTCCTTTTTTAAAACCTCCACGAGCTTTAAGCTTTTCATTTCTCATATTAATTAAATCCTCTTCTGAGTAACCTAAGTTATGCGCAAGTCCAAATAAAACTTCCATAACATCTGCAAGCTCTTCTAAGTTTTTATCTTGAAGATATTCGTTTACTTCTTCCATAAGCTTGGCTTCAAGAAGAGCTGTTTTTTCTTCATCTTTAGCTATTTCTATTTCACATTCCTTACCATCAGCCTTTATAACTTCTGGAATTAAGTCTCTAACTAATTTATTGTAATTTTTCATAACTTTTATCTTCTCTCAGTAGAATTTCCATTAATTGAAGATACATCTTATCTTCCATAAATAAGATGTATCGTTTTAAATATCTTACTTTTTTATCTATAAAACACAGCAGTAATCATAAAATTAGTGCCATACTTTTCATTTTCTATAATCCCACTATCGGACCATTTACCAAAGCCAGCTTCCACTGCCAAAGGTCTTAAATCACCATAAAATGAAAATACACCCTTAGACCAAACCTTTTTATAGCCATAACTTTTAACTAAATTTTTAATTTCCTTTAGATTTTTATTAGCTATATTGTTTACTTTTAAAACATCTTTTGAGATCTTAAAAAACTTCTTATAGAATAAAGTACTATCACAGTAATGTGCAAATATTAAACAATTAGTATTATTACTTATTTTGATACTTCCTTTTAAGATTACATTATTACTATCAGCTATTTTATAAGCCTCATCAACTAAAGAAACCATATTCAACACTCCAAGCTTAAACTATACATATTCTACAATTAATATCTGTAAACACAAGCTTTTTATACCTAACTATCTTTAACTTCTACATATAAAAAAGCGTGCCATTTAATAGCACACTTTGTGAAAATTATTTATTATAAATTATATGATAAAATATTTCTTAGCTTTAAATAAGTTTAGCATACTACTTACCATTTAATACTTGTGTATGGAACTTTCTCGGATACAAATTGTAATTTATTACAATATAGCGATCATATTGTTCATTGAATAAAAACCTAAACAGACAAACCAAAGGTTGGCACTAGGAATTTACTTCATGTTTAATGTTCTACCAAATTATAGTGAAATCATGAAATCTATTCCTCATTTTTATAGTACAAGGTTTTTATATACTATATACCAATCTGTTTTCCAACCTAATTCCTCACATAGATTTAATAGACTCTCCTCATTAACAATAGCTCTTGCTGTGATTATTTCATGTGTATCTACATTTACTATTAAACCGTTATCAATATTTAAAGCATATGCTGGATAAACAGATTTTGCTCTTATATGTGAAAATTGTGCGCCTTTTAGTAATATTTTACCTGTTAATTCATCATTCTCTATTTTATATCTTTTTATTCTTTTCTTTTTAAGAGTCTTAAACTCTTCTATCAATTGTAATTGCATCTCTGTCCTTTTATTTATAAATTTATCATTATCTCTTATATTAATTAAAAACTGCTCAGCTAATAAAAGATATGATCTTGTTTTACCTACTGGTAACTCCTGTAGCCTCTTTGTTACTATTTTCATGATTTCTCCAAGGGTTACATAGGTTACCCCTTGAAATATAAGCTTGTCCTCTCTTGGTATATTCACAAGAATCTCTTTAGCTACAAAGGACAAACAATTGATTAATTTCCGCAACGGCTTCATTAGAATACTTATGGCTTACCTTATCTGGATGAATACTTTTTAAAATATTATTCTTCCACTTCCTTGCTTCTTCTTTATTTAGAAAACACTTTCTTGTAATACCAAGCTTTTCGCTTCTTCTTTTACCATCCATTTCTAATATATAAAATATTAATTCATCTTCTTTAGACTTAAAATAATCAATATTTGAATTACTATAACTATCAATCATATTTCTAAACAAACAAATCTTATTATATAACCCGTCCCATGAGTTACTTGTAATACTAACCATTTCTTGTGCTGACTTATCTTTAATTCCTGTTTCAATAACATAGTTTCTAAGATCAGCCTTAATTATTCTTCTTATGTTATTTAAATTCCTTTTACCTCTAACTTTTGATAATTCTTGTAATTCTGCAACACTCTGAACTCTAAGCCACTCCATTATATTCCCCCAACTAATTTATGTTCAATCAAAGTATATTCAAAATAAACTTAATAAATTACTTTTTAGTTAGTATAATTCCATTATAATATTTTACTAAAAAAAGTAGCCAAGATTTAGACTTCTCCAATCTCCTGGCTACTTTTATTATCTATACATCATAGTATTCCTCCGCTAAATATTTATATTTCTTTCATTTTTAATTTATATTGTTTAATCTCTTTACCTTTATAAAGAATAGCATTCATAGGACATATATTCAGACACCTAGCGCATGTTATACACTTATCTCCAAAAACAATCTTTCCATCTTTAATAAATATATTATTTTCAGGACAACTTCTAACACAAGTTCCACATTTATTACATTTAATAGATGTAGAAAAATTTTTAGCCACCTTATTACTTTTCTTCCCGAAAAAGTAACTAACATCTTTACACATATTTTCAAGAAGAAAATTAGTTTTTTCTAACTGCATTTTTCCATTGTTAATATCTATTGCAAATTTTCTTGCTATTTCTTCCCCAGTTTCACAACTAGATATTAATGGTTCTTTATAAGATTTATCAAATGGAGGTAAAAAATAATTATTTGACATTTTTATAGTTTTTGTTGCTTTAACATTAATATTTTTAGATTTTAAAATATTAATCATCTTTTTAAATCCGCTATTAAGATCTGCTGCTCCATTTATAAATATAGCAGCATCAGTTGGCTTATCGCATTCACTTAGATTATCCTGTATCCAATTCAAAAAGAATAATGGAATATACTCATAATGTTTTGGAGATCCAAATATAAAAAAGTCAAAATCATTATAATTTTTAAACCATCCCTCTTCAAACTTTCTTATTTCAACTATATTATGCTTACTTTCTAAAGTAGACTTCATTACCTTTGCTAAATCTGCAGTATTTCCTGTTGCACTAAAATAAAAAATTCCTATTTTCATTTTTATTCCTCAAATCAACATTTTTTAATATTATTATTCCTTATTTAATAAGTTTATACCAATAACATATATTCTATTACATTTACTGTAATATCAATTATTTACACCTTTCCTTAGATCTACTGCTTCTAATACCTCAAATGAGGTACAGTTACTTTCTGTTCACTGTACCTCATTTTTATCAATACACTTTTTTTAATACTATTCCTTCTTTAAAGCCGCCACGTGCTTTAAGCTTTTCATTTCTTTTGTTAAGTAAATCCTCTTCTGAATAACCTAAATTATGAGCAAGTCCAAATAATACTTCCATAACATCTGCAAGCTCTTCTAAATTCTTATCCTTAAGATACTCATTAACCTCTTCCATAAGCTTGGCTTCAAGAAGCTCTGTTTTTTCTTCATCCTTAGCTATTTCTATTTCACATGCCTTACCATCAGTTTTAATTACTTCTGGTATAAGATCTCTAACTAATTTATTATATTTCTTCATTTATTGCCCTACTTTCATTTAAATAATTAAAACACATAATTATTTAAATTTTTAGTTATATCAATAGGTGTAGCATCCGATTTTACTCTTGAATCAACACAACTTCTTCCAATAAAATGAGGGTACATATCATAATCTATCTCATCATTTTTCTTTCTTTTTGATATATTGCTAAAATGAGCTACTAACTCATTCCTAGTAAATACTAATGATTTCTCTAGATTATCGCTACATATTACCACAAAATAATCATTATCCTCTGAATTCTCTAATTCCTCTTTACTAAACGAAACCCATAAACAATGTTTATTTTCTTCATTCTCAGTATAATCTTTACTTGTTTTAATTTTAATATTAATTTTACCACTGTTAGTCATAAAAGTTATATTATTTGCTTTCATTTCTACATCATTAATTTTATCTAAATTAGAGTTTATAAAATTAGATAATACCTTTAATGTGATTTGTCTTCTTGTTAACTTCAAAGTTATCTCTCCTTTATCTTTCATAAATATAGTTATTTATTTAAAAACCTATTTTTATAATAAGTCTCTACTCTTAAATCTATAGCATCCTTCATATGCTTTTTAAAAGCTTCATTATCAATAAACTTCTTTAAGTCATCTTGTAATGCTATTACACTACCATCTGTAACTTTAAAGAAATCTCCATGAGTTTTTAGTAAGAACTTAACTGGATTATTTTTAGCTAAAGTAATGTACTTTTTCTTATCCCAGTTCATAAAGTCACTTGTATTCTTATCCTTCAGCATATCAACCTTATTAGAGCCTTTTCTATAGAACTCATAAAAGCTTCTATAAATATCCTCTTCTGTAATTTGCATTTTTATATTGCCGTCATTATAAAATGCTAGTAATATAGGCATCTTATAAGTTTTACTCATACTTGTAGTTTCTATCATATTGATGAATTCTCTAGCTCTAGTGTTGTATATTTCTTCTTCCCGTAGATTTAAGGTATCATTTTCTTTAATATACTCTAGGTAATTTGAGAATGGATTCATTGCTTTATTTTTAGATTTTATATTTTCGTATACTGCATCGTCCATATAAGTAAATAGTTCTACTCTAGATGGTCTGTACCCTAGCATATCTTTTACTATTTCAAACTGTTCTTTTATCTTATCTTTAATCTTCATTTCTCTTTCAGCTTGCTTTTTGAATATGTCTATCAGTCTGAAATCAAAATCTACTACACACTCTTCAGGATAATCATAATCTCCTTGATTATTTCTTTTTGCTTCAGTAGATGAATAATCTTTTCCACTTAATAAGAATGGTGCTAAGTTAGCTTTTTTATAATTTCCTATAAAATCTAATACATTTAAGTATTGCTTGTCTTTAGCTTTTCTTAATCCTCTACCAAGCTGCTGTAGAAATATTGTTGGTGATTGAGTTGGTCTTAAGAACATTACCATATCTATTGCAGGTACGTCTAAACCTTCATTAAACATATCTACAGAGAAAATAACCTTTAATTCACCAGAAGTTAACTTTGCTAGTGCTATATTTCTTTCTTCTGAATATTCTCCAGCTTCACCACTATAAACTGCTGCTGATGGAATGTTATTTTCATTAAATATCTTAGCCATATATTCTGCATGATGTCTTGATGAACAGAAGCCCATAGCTCTCTTTGAGTTATATTTAAGGTAATGATTTAATATAAGCTCTCCTCTTTTATTAAGCATTAAAGCTTCTTCTAATTGTTTATCATCATATTTACCATTCTTAAAATCTATATCTTCATAATTAACTGTTTCATCATAGATACCATAATATCTAAAAGGAACTAGCCATCCCTTATTTATAGCTTCCTTTAATCTTACTTCATAAACCATGTTATAATCACAAAGTGCAAATACATCCTTAGAATCTAATCTTTCAGGAGTTGCAGTAAGTCCTAATAAGAACTTTGGAGTGAAGTAATTAATTATCTTATTGTAATTGTTAGATACTGCATGATGGAATTCATCCACAACTATGTAGTCAAAGTAATCCTTAGGAAAATATTCAGGATTTAAATACTCATCTTTACCTAAAGTTTGAACTAATGAAAATATAAATGAATTCTTTGTATCCTTCTGCTCTCCATAAAAGAATCCAATATCATCAGAATTTCTAACATTCTTAAAGCTCTGAGCTGCCTGCTTTATTATCTCTTCTCTGTGAGCTACAAATAAAACTCTATTGTAATTTGCAGAATCAAAAGCAGCAAGATATGTCTTACCAATACCAGTAGCAGCTACTACTAACCCCTTATCAAAGCCTTCTTCCCTAGACTTTTCTAAAGAATATAAGGCTTCTATCTGAGCTCCCCTTGGTTCAAATATATTTATGACCTTTTCTAGCTCTTCCTCCTTGTGTTCCTTTTCCATATCCTTATAAACATTAGGTCTTGTCCAAGCTTTTGAATAATCCTTTAAAACTTCATCAGTTATAATTAATGAATGATTATTAAATAAATCATCAAAGGTATCATAGAAAACCTTAAAATCATTTGGAGCATTAGACTTTAAAAATCTATAATTCCACTCTATAGATGAAGTTAAAGCACCTCTTGAAATATTTGAAGAACCTATATAAATCTCACTCTCTACTGGATTATGAAACATGTATGACTTTGGATGAAAAGACTTGTTAGGATTGTTATAAAACCTTAAATCAACTTTATCCTTAAGTTCTGACTTTAAAAGATATAAAGCTTGTGGTTGAGTTATCTTAAGATAATTACCTGTAAGAATTCTTATATTAACTCCCCTATCTAATGCTTCCTTAAGATCCTGAAGTAAAAGCTTTACACCTGATTCCATAAGGAATGAAACAATTATATCTATTGAAGTTGCTGTTTTGAAGCTTTGTTTTAGTTTTGGATAAAGGTAATCTTTATCTCCAGTTGATGTATTTAAATTTCCGCTATTATAGTCTATTGATTTTTCATAAACTTTATCTATAGTACTTAACTCTTTTATATTTTCTATCATTTAATCACCTTTTGATTATTTTTAATTAAATATATTTTATCATAGGTTTAAATATGATGAAACATTTCCTATAACAATAAATATCACTATGTATTCCAATTATATTATGGATACATAGTGATATTTTAAATCTTATATCTTTATAGGATTTATTAACAAGAGAATTATTCGTGATAACTTAAATTTACATTTATAAAAGATATAACTTTATATATTCTTTTTGGGTTTAATAATTCAAATTTTTGTTGAATCAATTTATTATTTAACTTATCATCAATCAAACCTGTAATACTTACATTATTTCCATCATCTTTTAATATAGATACATATCCAATTTCTATTTGTCTTTCATCATCTAATAGACCAATACCTGAATAATATTTTTCCATCAATGATATTTTTATGAATGGCACTAATCTCCTCTAGTAGATTTTCTTCTAATATACCTTTCAGCTCTTCTATATATTTTTTCTCTTTAATTAATACTTTCAATAAGATTATTTTTGTACTCCTTCACATCTCTCTCAGCTATTATTAATATATAGTAATTTATACATCATTATTCAATATATAATACCAACTTATACAAAAATAAAGAAGTACCTAATTCACTTCTTTATCTTTGTTAACCAATTTTGTGTTATTTCTTTATGAATTTACATCTAAACATAATACTTAAGTCTAATCTATCAATGATATTTGTTCATTATAGTAATAATAGCCATCATTCATAACTTCAAAATCATCCTTTATTTTTTCAGATGATATAAATTCTTTGTTATTTACTAAAGTTTTAATCACTAGTTTATGAATAACATTAAATCTATCCATAATATCAGCCTTATTATGATCTGTAAAACATATAAGTTGAATATTATTTTTCTTTGCATATTCAAATAATGGTATTAATAAATGCTTAGATGATATAGCAGCAAACGGATTATCCATTATTAAACACATGCTTACAACTTCTTTATGAAGATGGTTTTTTCTCTCATAGTTAATTAAAGTTGAGAATAATACGAAGTAACTTATAAACTTTTCTCCACCAGAGTTATTAGTTGTTACCTCTTCCCAAGGTCTATCTTTAGATAAAAATATGTTATCTTCAATCTTTAGAAAGTCTATTCTTACATAATTTAATCTACAGTAGTGAATAAGTAAAGTTTCAATATCAAATTCTCTATTTATAGCCTTTACTAAGTCATTATTTTCTACTTCAATGTTATTAGTTAACATTTCTAGTTGTTCTACTATATAATTAGTTAGATTTATAGGTGAACTTTCATCATCTTTTATATTCTTTATTTTCATCATTTTGAGTTTTTTTCCTTGGATAGTAATAGTGCTGTTTTTATCTATTTTATTTATTTCTTCTGTATACTGCTTTGCTACATCTAAATAATTATTAATTAGTTGTTTCTCTGCTTTTTCTAATGAACTTAAATCCTCTTTAATTTTATCTATCATCCTATTTATCACTTCTATACGAGTTTTTATAAATTCATGGAGTTCAAAAGTGATATTATTACTATTAGAGGTTAAGTTTCTTAAAACTTTTGTTATCTTATCAATAGTATCATTTTTACCACTATGGTTATTATAAAGATTATCAAACTGCTCCTTTATTAAAATCTTATAGTCAAATTCTTCTTTAATAAGTTTATTTAACTCTTTATTGTTTTTATCAAATATGTGTTGCCTATTACTAATAAACTCCTCAATATATATACTAGGTTCTACTTTCACAAAGCCTTCTAGTAATGTGCTATCATCTATCCTAGTAAGTATTTGTTCACATTCAGTAATTTCTTTTTTTACCTTAATAATATTTTTATTAAATTCTTGCAACTTATTTTTTAAGTATATTTTCTCTTGGTCTAAGTTGCTTCCAATGTCTTCTCTACTCTTGAGTTCATTTGCTCCTAGTTTTCCTATAATATTGTCCATTGCCTCCTTTTTCTTACCTATATTATTGTTTAAAACAGCAACTTCTCCTACATAGGACTCAATTGTATCACTTATTTCTTTTAGTTTCCTTTTAGTTTCTTTTCTTTTTTCAGCATCATATTCAATTAGATCATAATCCTCGTACTCTTCTAATTCTTCCTTTAATCTATTTATTTCTTTTTTTATCTCGACTAGCCTTTCCTTATATTCATCCATTGAACTGCTATCAGTTTTGCTTTTTAACGACCTATATCTTTGTTCTAATATTGCTAATTCCCCATCAACAACATTTCCTGTGTTATATATTGAATATTGTTCCTGCTTTTCTGCTTCACTCTTAACTTTACCTTTATCAGTAGTAATTGTTACATTCATATCCTCATTTTTGGTTCTTAGTTCCTGTATTCTTTCAGTTAATTCATTCTCTTCTTTATACACTAAATTCTGATTAATCTTAATATCTTCTAACTTGGCTGATAGTATTTTTCTCTTACCTATGTGTTTATAAAGTTTGTCGCATTTTTCTATCAATGATTTATGAATTATTACATCATTATTTAAGGTAGTTAAATAGCTCTCCTTTTCTAGAATTTTATTTTCTAGTAGGTTATTAGCCTCTTTTAACGCTGCTTGTGTTTCTCTCTTTGCTTTTTCTTTTTGCTTTAATTCGATTATTTGTTCATTTAATAATACATCATAATCTTCTTCATATGTTAACCCCTCAATAATGTCACTTAACTGGCTAATCTTAATCCTTTGATTATTCCAATTTTTATTTTCTTCTTCTAGTCTTGAGATTGTTGATATTATCTTATTTTTTTCCTCTTCAACATCTTTTTTTATAACTAATTCCTTATTGTATAATGCTAACACTCCGATATTTTCATTAATTAAGGTATAATCTTTAGAACCTGATAATTTAATGTGTACTAATGCTTCTCTTTCTATAATTATAATAGGACTATCAGCATATATCGCCGGAATATTTTCTTGTATATATTCTATTGAGGCTTTATCTAATATAATAGCAAATGGTAATAAAGGATTTTTATCTATTATTTCTAATCTTAATTCTTCTGTTGGCATAGATTCCTTAATATAATCTGCTCCTAAGATTGGCTGTATTCCTTTATCTTTTAAATAATTTATAAATTCATTATTAATCTTTATTCCACCGGATGATAACTTTTCTAATGTTTCCCTATTTCTAATAACCTCTAAATTATTATCAGACATATGCTTATTTAATACTACAATTTTATTGTTAAGATTACTCAACACTCTATCTTTTTTACTTATAGAAAAATCATTTATATCAAATAAAGATAATCTTGAGTTAATCTTGTTTAATTCATTATTGAATGCATCTAATAAGTTAGTTTTAGTTGTAATATTAATATTTATTTCCCCGATACTCTCAATAGTTTCTTGTATTAGAGTAGTGTTATTATTTATATCTTTCTTTAAGTTTTCCTTCTCCTCTCTTGTTCTTTCTATTTGACTATTTAAATAACTTAGTTTATTACATAAAAGTTTTTTCTCTTTAGTTACTTCATTTTCGTCTATTTTAAGCATTATATTTAATGGATCAATTTCATTAACTAAGTTTTCTACCTCACTCTCACTTACAGAAATACTTGTTTCAGTAGATGCTCTATCTGTTAATAGTTTTTCCTTTTCAGTTACCACACTTTTAATATGTTGTTCAAGTGAATTTAATTCTAGTCTGCTTTCTTTGAGACTTTTTTCATTTTTAATTACTATCTCTTTCAATGTATTTATCTTCTGGTCGTATAAACTTCTTATAGTAAATCCTAAATCCTCTAATTCTTTATCTATTTCAAATTGTTCTTTTGTTAATTTAGATAATTTTGTATTTATATCCTCTAAGCTTTTCTCTTCTTTTAGTTTTTGACCTCTTAAATTAGCAGCCTCTAATGACCTTATTACTCTTTCAAGTTTTTCATTTTCTTCTCTTGCTTTTTCTAGCTTAGCTTCAAATTCTAATTTACTTTGCTCCAATTTTGTTTTGTCATCTAACTCAAAGTAATACTGTGATGATAATTCTTCTATTTTTATTTGTCCTAATCGCTCATCAATATCAGTAATATCTAGTTCTATTATCTCTTCTTCTAGTTTCTTTTCTTCGATATGTGTATTAAGTGTGTATAATAGATTTGCTAAATTAACTTTTGCTTCCATTATTTTATCATCAATATCTTTCAACTTAAATAATTTCATATTGATATTGGAAATTTCATCAGAGTATTTTATTAAATCTCTTCTTTTTTCTTTATCTTCTATACTTTCTCTTGATTGAATAATATGCTTTTCAGTTCTATCTAATAGGCCAGGCATATTTGTACTATCTCTTAGATTTTCTTTTATAGATTTAAGTATCCAATCTCTCATTAAAGCAGATGAAGTTTTACAGTTTTCAAACAACTTTAATAGTCCACCCTCTTCTGAATTGATTTTTGCTATTACATTTCTCCACTCTTTAGTATCAATTCTAAATGAATTTAATGCCTTTTTATATGCATCGCTGTTCTTTTCATAAGTAGTTCCGCCTGAACTCTTAATAGTATTTTTTACTTCTGAAAAATGAGCAAATGTTATTTTATCATTTACTTTATTACTAAGTTTTAAATTAGTAATATTAGTTTTACTTTTTGTTCCTTCTAGGATAAAAGTAAAATAATCTATCTTATCAGTACTTTCATCATCATGTGAGTTGCTATTTCTTTTAATAGCAATTCCATTAGTCATATATCCATTGTTATTATCTAGTTTCCACTCAACTAGTATGTATGCAGGTTCTTTATCTTTTCTGAATAATTCTTCAAACTCTCTTTTTCCTAACTTAGCAAGTGGAATAAATGGCTGCATTATTGCTTGAATTAATACAGTCTTCCCTCCACCGTTCAATAAGTTCATAAGTCCATTTTTACCATGATAGTCAAAGGTTTCATCTATAATTAAACGTTTATCATCATTATAAGCAAAGTTGACTATTCTAATTTTATTAATCGTTGGCATTAATTAATAACCCCCTTTGTAATTCTAAAAAGTTATATATTTTTTCTTTTCTATCGTAATTTAAGAAGAATGATTTCATAATATCATCACATCTTTTAGTAGTTTTTATAATATCCTCTGGCTCGTGATAAGTAATAAGTTTCTGTTGTTCCAAGAACTTAATAGTTCTTAATAATACTCCCCGTTTTGTTCTTAAAGATGCTTTAACAATATCATCATGCATTAATAAACCATCCCACTTAGTAAATAGTGATTTAATATTTATTTCATAAGTACTTTCTATAGCATCTATATCCTCATCTTTGTTAACTATATTCAATGATGTTGATATATAATTAATTAAATCATTTATAGAAATATCAGTAAGCAATTTTGGGGTATCCCCTGTGCTTGAGTAAAACTTACCAAGTATTAATAGCACAATATACTGAAATAAATATAAATCAACCTTATTAGTTCCTGAATATAAACTATCTCTTATTTCTCTATCTGAAAATCCATATAGATAATTATCCATATTAGGTAATAAATATATTGTTTCTTCTACCTTTTTTATTGTTACATTTGATGTTTCTGCTATTTTTATTAATATTTCGTATGTTTCAGTATCTATATAGTAGTTATATAACTCTGAATTATCGTTTATATTTATTTCTCCGTATTGGAGTAAATTATTAAATAAATTTACTGCATTAGTTAATTTTTCTCCGTATATCATTCCTAACACACCACCTTAAAATTATAATTAGTTATTTCAAATTCTCTTGTTATCCTTTTAAGCACTCCATTAATGTTTCTTTCAGTTTCAGATACAAGCCTAATTCTATTTTTATCATCATCTATAGTTACTTCAAAACTTTCTATAGCCTTATACTTACTATCTAAAGCACATAACTCTTTAACTGTAGTTGCTATATTGAAATTTTCATCTTTAACTGTTTCCCTTTCTAATAACTCACGTATAAAATATGTTTCGCCTGTGTATAGCATAGTAATTACCTTGAAGAATGTTTGCCCATCATCTTCTTCGATAAAATATGCTTTTTGCCTCATAGTAAATGTATTACATAAGCCTCTTAAATCAACAGTTCCTCCTGCATTAACTACACAGTAATCTAAAATACATCTAAGACATTCAACATATCTGTTATTTATTTCAACTATCTCTTGTTCTTTATTATCAGCAATTGAGGTATCTTCCACTAACTCTAACCCACTTTCAATAATATCTACTTCTTCTCCAACAAGTTGTTGCTCTTCAAAAGCCTTAAATACATTAAAATGTTTCGGTACATTAATACGTAATAATGGCCTTAATAAAGTAAATGTGTTATCTAATAACGTAATATCTTCATTTATTGGCTCTATAAAAATTTCATTAAAGTCATACCTTTTTGTAAGTCCAATAGACATAGCATTATCTAAAGCCTCTTCATAAGCGTCATCAGCCATATATCTCTTTTCAAATAATTCATTATGTTCTCTTCTAATTTGATTTAATGTATCTTTAGTCATTTGAAACTCTTTAATCTTCTTGTCATATTGGCCAAGATTAATAAATTCCTTTTCAGATTCATTTAACAGGTCAATAATATTATCAAATTCACTTTTTTGGTCCTCTAATGTATTGAATATCCCATTAATTCTGTCTTTATATTCGCCTTTTTCAATTGTAAGAATATTAGATGTCTTAACTTTATCTATAAAATTATCTACTATTTGTCTTTCCATATTTACAGCGACTAATAGATCCTTTGCAATAGCATTAGCACCCTTAAAGTCCTTTCTTCTTATAAACTCTTTAGTAACTATTTGTTTCATAGTAATTTGTAAATGCTGGTCTACCTCTTTAGTTCTTAACAAAATATCATTACCTAGCTCACTAAGCGTATATAATAAATTATTTTTCTTATCAACTTTATCTTTGACTAATTGATAGTATTTCGTTTCTATTACATTTTTTTCAAAATTTATTACATCTATAGTGTAATGCTCTCCACCACCCATAAAAACGTCTCTTACTAAAAATCTTGTAATATCTAGAACTGTTTCATCATCTAAATCCTTCTTATAGTAAGCCTTTATGAGATCTTTAACAAAATCTCTTATTTGTAAAATTGTAGCACCTTCTCTGGTAATTGTTTTATCTAATAAGTAACATAATACTGCTACAGAAATATTTATTAATTCATCTTGATTAAAATTTTCTTTTACTCTAGGTGAATATCTAGTTGTATCAACTAATTTAGTAACAAATGAACTTATTGCTCCTATAGTGTTCATTCTACTATCAAAGCCCTCTAAAAATCCCCACTCTCTTTCTTCCATTAGTTATTGTCCTCCATAAGTATTCTATAGTTTATTATTTCTTGTGGAATATACTTATTTTTATTTAATATCTCTTTAATTTTATCCTTATAAAAATCATTAAAATTAGATACGAATTTATCTAACTCTTTAGTCTCATTCTGTTTATCTTTCATTTCTTTTAGATTATTAATATCATCTATCCTATTTAACATATCCTCATATGCATTAGTAAATAAACTTAACTTAACCTTTTTGCCTAAACGGTAGAAAATATTAATGCCTTCAAAATCTATATCACCCCAATAATAGATTGTTGGGGCATTTAAGAAGTTAAAATCAGGATGTTGTAAATATTCTATGCTGCTAACTATTTTATTTCCTTCTCCATATATTAACAATCCTATATCTACTCCTAAAACAGGCTTATTTCCTTCTCTAAGTATCTTATTTAACGTGAACCAAGTGTCTTTATTCTCTATTATTAAAACCACGTTAGAAGTCCTGCTAATTATTTCTGAAAAGAAAGGTTCAGGTGTGTTATATACATTTAACTTTTCAATAGATATTCCTAAATTAGAAAGTAATGAATGAGCTTTTCTTAAATACTTCTCTTCACCCCATATTTCAAAAGATCTTTCATTAATTGACATAGGAATATTTAATCTATCCATATTATAAGTAATATAAGTGTTTAACTTTTGAATATACTCTCTAGCCTTTTGATATTCTTTAGGCTTATTTAAATAATAATTAATACTAAAGAAAGCATTTAAAGTCTTTATTTCTTTAATTGTTTCTGAAAAATCTTCTTTTGGCTTATTAATTCCATACTTCTTGTATAGAATAGGATTTCTTCCATTAGTACCAGATCTTAATTTAGGTTCAAGTAGCCCTTTATTAACAAACTCTTCTACTTTTATTACCAATTCATCATATTCTAATGATATATATAAATCCGATAACTCTTGAAATGTTATTGTTTTTCTAGGAAAGTTTATAATCTTATTCATATTTTTTCTCCATATTATAATTGGTTGTTGTATTTATATTTTAACATTTTTCCCTATAATAACCAACAATATTAATTAAATACTTTTTTCTAGACAACTTCTTTATCTACTATATTCTTAAATACATCTTATACCTCAAAAAAATAAAGAAGGGGCTGTATCAAAAAAAAATTGATATTTGCCGATAAAGAAAAGGAAGTTC
>OLNJ01000418.1_pt1 | contig 37210 bp, 31 predicted proteins | sample 1672191 | NCBI WGS metagenome assembly OLNJ01 (sample SAMEA3136657, study PRJEB25190) | human gut metagenome | biome: human gut; feature: human-associated habitat; material: faeces | place: Austria | collected 2013
ACGAATCTGTTATATCAAATTGTTGTTAACAACAATTTGATATAACAGATTCGTATAGGGATGAAAGACATATGATATACCCTTGAGATGAATTAGTGTAAAATGATTTATGTTATAGTGAATAAATAAAAATAAATAAAATGAATTTGCTTTGTAAAAATATACAAAATATGAGGTTTGATAAAAATTAAATATTAACTTAGCAAATTATATTTTAATTCCAAAAAGAGAATAAGTTTTAATCGATGGAATGAAACAGGGAATATTAAAAATGTAGTATCATATTTTTGAGAAAAAAACATATTTAAATTATTGGATTATGGTTAGTAATTTAATTGGTTGTTAAGTAAAAAAAGTAAAAGGAGATTACATCAATATTTAATAACATTGATGTAATCTTTTTAATTTATTCGTATTTACTTAATTTCTTAATAACATTATCATAAATATCATTAGCAACAGAAAAATCCATTGCTTTAATATAATAACTTTCTAATTCGTCATGTAATATATGAGCATTATGGATTAAAGAAATACTCTTATTAACTAATTCATAGAATAAATTACTATTATATTTTATATCGTCAATTTTTGAAGATGGTAAGTTAGATTTAGTGTAGTCAAATAAATTATATTCAATACCAGTATAATTAGCTTGGTTAATTTCATTATTGCTTATAATGCAGGTTGATAATTCAGGAATAAAAATATGCTCGATTCTTTCAGGAACAAAAGGATCATGCATATATTCAATAAAGAAACCTTTCTTTTGACCACTACTGCCTATAAATTTTAAAATATCAGTCTTACCAAAGCCAGGGCCACCTGTTAATACATACTTCTTTTTAAATTCACTACTAAGCTGATCAGCATAAGTAATTATTCCATCAGGTGTAATTGCAGTTGCGAAAAGATGACGTTCGCCGCCATATCCAATTTTATCAGACTTAAAGATATTATTTTTTAGGTTTTCAATAATATTAGAAATCTTATTAGAATCTAAAGATTCGTAATTTAGACTGCTCCAATCATCATGAATGCATTTAGCAGAGCCTAAATATCTATAAGCTCTTTTGAAGTTCTTACCAATTTCCTTGTTTAAAGAGATAATTTCTTTTTTGTTTTTAGAAAGTACATCCATATCTAAGGCATCACCCATATTAAGTATTTCATCTACAGCTCCAGGATTTATAGGATCAACAATGTGTGGAGATGTACCATCTAATAAAGCTATGTTTAATTCTTTAATTAAAACTCCATCTAAAGAATTCGGATCTGAAGAACAATGATGATATTCTATTGTATATCCTTTTTTGCTGAAATAAGCAGCAATTTTTTTCATAAGTTGAGATTTTCCAGTACCAGGGCCACCTTTTATACAAAGTATACGTTTTGCATCATCTTGAGAAAGTACATATCTATAAAATGAATAGAAGCCTTTAGAGGTGTTTCCACCAGGAAAGAGATGTCTCTCTTTTAGTGTTGTCATTAATTTCACTCCTAATAAAATTAAGTTATTCATAATATTTTATTCATGATGGATATAAAAATGGACAAATTTAATGAAATAATTTAATTTTAATATTATTGCTTGCTATTTTTGAAAGAAAATATAAATATATATGCAGAAGATATGTATAAAATATGTATAAAAAAATAAGGAAATTGTAGGAAAATATTATAAATTTCATAAATGTTATATAAATATTCATAAAAACTATAATATTTATGCATAAATATAAAAAATTATAAAAAAACAAAAAGAGTGTTGCATAAATATGATAATGTGTTGTATAATTATACCGAGGTCAAGGAAAAGATTAACAATGAATAGTCGAGGGGGATTTAAATATGAAAAAAGGATTAATGAAAAAAGTGATAGCAGCAGTAATGTTAGGAGTAATGACTATGGGTTTTGTTGGATGTGGGGCATCAAGTAACAAAGCATCAGATAATAATAGCACTGACTTATTAGAAACAATACAAGAAAAAGGTAAATTAGTTGTAGGAATGAGCGCGGATTATGCACCATATGAATTCCACTACATAGATGAAAATGGAAAAGATGTTATTGGTGGATTTGATGTAGATATAGCTAATGAAATAGCTGATGCAATAGGGGTTGAATTAGTAATTCAAGAAATGGATTTTGATGCATTAGTATCAGCATTGCCAGCAGGAAAGGTTGATGTTGTAATTTCAGGAATGAATCCAACTGAAGAAAGAGCTAAAGTTGTAGATTTCTCAGATATCTATTATAACTCACAACATGGAATATTAGTAAGAACTGAAGATGCAGACAAGTATAAAACATTTGCTGATTTAGAAGGTGCAAAAGTTGGAGCACAACTAGGATCAACTCAAGAACAAATAGCAAAGGCAGAAATTCCAAATGCGGATTTACAATTACTAGCTAATGTTAATAATTTAATATTAGAATTGAAATCTGGAAAAGTTGATGCAATAGTAATGGAAAAGCCGGTTGCTGAAATGGCAGTTAAAAATAATCCAGATTTAGCAGTAGGTGAACCTACTTATGAAGAAAAAACTGGTGGTAATGCAGTAGGTGTTGCTAAAAATAATCCAGAATTATTAGCTAAAATAAATGAAGTTATAAATGAATTAAATGAATCAGGAAAGATGGACGATTATATATTAAAAGCAAATGAATTAGCTGCAAGTGCAGGAGTTGCTGAATAATAAATATAGAATTTAGTTATAGCAGTTTAGGGGATGTAACTATGTTTTCTAAACTGTTAAATAGTAAATTTTATTAATATATTACTATGAATAGTTGATATTGAGGGGGATGAAAAAAATGAATTTTGATTTTAGCTTCGTGCCAAATTATTTACCTTACTATTTTGAAGGGGTTAAATATACATTATTAATTTCGTTAATTACAGTATTTTTTGGAGCACTATTTGGATCTTTATTATTCTTTATGAAGACGTCAAACTTTCATATTTGGAAGATAAAGCCTTTAAAGATAATAGCGGTTGTTTATATTGAAATAATTAGAGGAACACCAATGTTATTACAAATCTTAATTATGTATGCAGGATCTAAGATGTTCTTTGGAATAGATTTAAGTCCATTTACATCAGCAGTTATAGCAATTGCATTAAATTCAGCAGCATATGTATCAGAAATAGTAAGAGCTGGTATAGAAGCAGTGGACAAGGGTCAAATGGAAGCTGCAAGAAGTTTAGGAATGAAAAAGAGCACAGCAATGATGTTAATTGTAATACCACAAGCTGTTAAAAATATCTTACCTGCTATAGGTAATGAATTCGTTGCAATAATTAAGGAATCATCAATGGCTTCAATAATAGGTGTTAATGAATTAATGTTTGCAGGGAAAGTTGTTGTAGGTTCTACATATCTTGGATTAGAGCCATACATAGTAGCAGCAGTATTTTACTTTATTATGACATTTACATTAGGTAGAATTATATCTCTTATAGAAAGGAGAATGAAAAAAAGTGATTCACGTTAATAATCTTCATAAAAGTTTTGGAAAAAATGATGTTTTAAAAGGAATAAATGAGCATATAAAAAAAGGTGAGGTTGTAGTTGTAATAGGACCATCAGGATCAGGAAAAAGTACATTTTTAAGATGTTTAAACCTATTAGAAGAACCTACATCAGGAGAAATAGTATTTGAAGGAAATAGTATAACTGATAAAAAGGTTGATATAAATAAGATCAGAGAAAAGATGGGGATGGTATTCCAACAATTTAATTTATTTCCACATAAGACTGTATTAGAAAACTTAACAATAGCACCTATTAAGGTTAAGGGGATTAGTAAGGCTGAAGCAGAAAAGAAAGCATTTGAATTATTAGAGAGGGTTGGCCTAACTGATAAAGCAAAAGCTTATCCATCATCACTTTCAGGTGGACAAAAGCAAAGAATAGCAATAGCAAGAGCTTTAGCTATGGAGCCAGATGTTATGCTATTTGATGAGCCAACATCTGCATTAGATCCAGAAATGGTTGGTGAAGTATTAAGTGTTATGAAAGATCTTGCAAAAGATGGTATGACAATGGTAGTTGTTACTCATGAAATGGGATTTGCAAGAGAAGTTGGAGATAGAATTTTATTTATGGATGCAGGAAATATAGTTGAACAAGGAACTCCAGAAGAAATTTTCTCACATCCAAAAAACTCAAGAACAATAGACTTTTTATCAAAAGTATTATAATTTAGTTAAACTAGCTATATTAAAGGAAGATTTATATAATAAATTTTTCTTTGATATAGCTAGTATTTTTTTATTTATTAAAAAAATACTACTAATAAACCTATTAACCATATAATAAACTATTAGTAGGAGTAATAACATTGGAGGATATATGGACAAAATCTTTAATTATGATTTTCTAAAGTTAGAGTTTAGAGATATATATGAAGATTTAAATGAATTAAAGGGACAAACTAGTCCAGAGATGATAAATAAAGATGTAGATGCTGTAATTGATGATATTATTTATTATATATGTAAACAAAATAATATATTATATGATGAAAATGTAGGATGGTTAAAAAGGTTAGATATATTGAAAGAGATGGATGTTATTCCAAATGAAATATTACAAAAAATAATATTATGGAGTAAAAAGGCTAAAAGTAATGAACACGATTATGAAAATGATCAAGAGCTTATTGAAATGAAGCTATTATATGAAGTGCTTGTCTGGTTTGTAATTAATTATGGTAACGAGAATTATTCTTTATTTATAAGTGATTTATTTGAATCAGAAAAAGAAATATTTAAGAAATATCTAAAAAAAGACAAGGGTGATTTAGAAAGTAAGAAAAAAATAGAAAGTAATATTTTAGAGAAAACAGAGGCAGAAGAGGTCTCACAGGAATTAGTTGAGTCTGGAGAAAAATATTATTTTGGAAGAGGGGTAAAGAGAGATTATAAAACTGCATATAAATATTTTCTAGATGCAGCAAAAATGAATGATGAATATGCTGAAAGTTATTTAGGATTATTTTATGATAGAGGAATTGGAATACCTAGAAATTATGAAATGGCATATCAATGGTATTATAAAGCTGCTAGTAAAGGTAATGCTTTTGCACAATATTCTATAGGGGTATTATATTCTGAAGGTAATGGAGTACCAAAAGATTATTATAAGGCTTTTATTTGGTTCCAAAAAAGTGCTGAAAATGATTATTCTGCTGCATATTATCAACTTGGAAGATGTTACTACAATGGGTTTGGTGTAGAAAAGGATGTAGATAGTGCATTTAAATGGCATAAAAAAGCTGCTGAAAATAATTTTCCAGCATCACAGTATGCATTATCCTTAATGTATAAGAATGGAGAAGGGTGTGAGGAAAACTTAGTTAGTGCTTATTATTGGATTGAAAGAGCTGCTGAAAATGATTATGAAGATGCATATTATATTGTTGGAAGATCATATTTAGAGGGGATATATCTAGAACCAGATTATAAGAAAGCATTTCACTATTTATCTAAAGGATATCTAGCATTAGATACTAATTGTATAGAATCATTAGCAGAAATGTATTTAAAGGGATTATATGTTAAAAAGGATGTTTATACTGCTTTAGAGCTTTATAATAAGGCTATAGAATTTGGAGATAAAAGTATTTATTTTAAAATTGGTAAAGTATATGAGGAGCAAGGATTAATTAATCAAGCTATTAGTGCATATGAAGAAGGACATGAAGAGGGAAATTTAAAATGCACTCAAAGGCTTGGAATAATGTATTACAATGGTGATGGTGTTGAAAAGGACTTAGAAAAGGCAATAGAATATGTTAGTATTGCAGCTGCTAAAAAGGAGCCACATGCTATGTATGTACTTGCAGTTGCATACTTAAGATTAAATAAATTTGGAGATAAAACAACTGACATAGTTAAGAAATTATTAAAAGAAGCATATGAATTAAATTCACCATATGCAGCAGATTATTTAGCTTCAATTATGATTAATGAATTAAATGAAGGTAAAGAAGTTAATAGAGCAGAGTTAGTTAAATATATTAGATTTGGAGTAGAAAATGACCTTAAGGAATCAATCTTTAAGTTTGGTTATATATATGAAAAAGGAATAGGTGTATTACAAGATTATGAGGAAGCCTATAGTTATTACAATATTGCAGCAGAGAGGAATTGTATTAAGGCAATGATTAAGCTTGGAGATTGGTATAAGAAAGGAATTTTTCTATCAAGAAATATAGATTTAGCTATTAAATGGTATGAAAAGGCTGCTAATAAAAATGGAATTGAAGGAATCGAAAATCTTATACAAATATATGAAAGGGGAATAGGTGGGAGAAGAAGTGATATTAAAGCAATTTATTATGTATTTAAATTAATAGATTTGGATGCCTTAAAGGGAAAAGAAAGACTTGTATATTACTGCTTCAAAGGAATAGGTGTTGAAGAAAATAAGGAAAAGGGATATGAATTAATAAATGAAATTGAAGAAATAGATAAAGGTACTGCAAATTTCATTAGGGGGTATTTAGCTGAAAATAATCTAATTGAAATGAATAGTGATGAAATAATAAATTTATATCAAGAAGGAATAGAACTTGGAAATCTAGAGTGCTATGGACAGCTTGCAAATTATTTATATAAAAATAATTTATATAACAACCCTAAATATGAAGAAGCCTTTAATATTGCAATGGAGGGAGAAGCTTTAGGCGTTAGTAAATGTGAGTATGTAATTTTAAAGGAAAAGCTTAAAGAATACGAAGAGAGTAAAATAGTTACTATAGAGGAATTAATCGTTTTAAGGAAATTAAGTAAGCTTATTAATAAAGGAATATATGAAGTAATTAATGATTTAATTAAATGGTATTCTGAAAGAAAACCTGAAGATAAACTTTTATATTATCAATTATTAGAAGATAAAATTTATTATAATTTGAAGGAGTAAACTTAATATAATTGGAATGTCAAATTTATTATATACACTCCTTTGAGTTAAATTTAGAATATCAATTAAAGTATTATTATTTAAAAATAAAAAATAAAAAATAAATGGAGAAATCCAATGGTAGACTTCTCCATTTATTTTTTGAGGAATTTATAATTTAATCAATATGAATAAATTATAATAATTTATGCTTATATGAAATATATGTAACAAAAATATATTTTAGTACATTATTATAAGCAAATATGGTATCTGTCGTAATTAAATAACAGCGAATAATAATTCATCATAAATAATATTTTCAAAGTTTTATTAACTGCATGATTAAATTATAGCATGTAATAAAGGAATTTTATATTGTAATAAAATACAAAAAAAACATAAAATTTATGCTATAGAGCTAAATCAATAGTGATAACGCAACGGTATTCAGGGGCTTCTTTTTTAATGTCAGTCTCTATTTTAGATAATAATTTAGTATGAGATTCTGCATGTGTAAGCTTTGTTGGACACACTTCAATATCAAATACAAGATTCTTTTTATCATGATCACCTACAACTCTGAAATCATGAAAAGATTTTACTTCATCATATTTAAGAAGTATTTTTTCAACCATTTGTCTAGCTTCTCTTATTTCTTCAGTATCAACACAAATAGGATCCATATGAATTACTAAATAAATATTTAGTTTTTTAGAAATTTCCCTTTCAGCAGCATCTATAATATCATGAATTTCCATGATATCAATGTTACTAGGAATTTCAGCATGGATTGAAGCCATAATTCTTCCAGGGCCGTAATTATGAACAATTAAATCATGAATTCCAGTGATATTATCATAAGACATAACCATATCTGTAATATTACTTACTAAAACAGGGTCTGGTGGTTCTCCTAAAAGTGGACTAAGTGTTTCCTTAATAAGAGAAAATCCTGAATAAACTATAGCTAAAGCAACGATTATACCGATATATCCATCAATAGGAAGTGTTGTAAACTTTGAAATTAAAAAAGAAATAACAACAGTACTTGAAGTGAAAACATCGCCCATAGCATCAGTTGCAGTTGCTTTTAAAGTAGATGAATTTATTTTATTACCTATAGATTTATTAAATTTAGATAACCAGAATTTAAAGCCAATTGAAATAAGTAATAATAAAAATGGTATCATTTCAAAGGTTACTGGAGTAGGGTTAACTATCTTTTGAAATGAAGTTTTTACAAATTGTAATCCTACAAGCATAACCATAAATGAAACTATCATTGCAGTTATATATTCGATACGTCCATGACCAAATGGATGCTCAGCATCAGCTGGTTTATTTGCCATTTTAAAACCTATAATAGTTATTATTGAAGAAGCTGCATCAGATAAATTATTAAATGCATCAGCTAAAATTGAAACTGAGTTAGAAAGTAAGCCAACAGATAACTTAATTAAAAAAAGAAGTGAGTTGGTAATTATTCCAATGATCCCAGCAAGATTAGCGTAAGATTCTCTAACTTTAACATCTGATACATTTTCAGAGTTTTTAACAAATCTTTTTACTAAAAAATTTGATAACATAAGAATCCTCCCATATTTATTTTTTATTAATATATAATAAAGTATTTATTTTTATGAAACATATTATTTCCATTTATGCGTCTTATTATATTATGCTAATTTAATCTAATATAAAAGTCAACTATAGAGAATTACAAGTTTGAAGAATGACAAGCAGTATGAGTGAGAAGTTAAATGAATTTATTAAGATGTTAAATAGTACTATATAGTTCTGTTATATCAAAATGTTGTTAGGATAGTATGTAGAACTGTTATACCAAAATGTTGTTGGAATAGTATATAAATTTGTTATAACAAAATATTGTTATATAGTTAGTTTTATTTAATAAATTTCCAAATTTTAATTTGTTCAAATAGAATTACAAATATTAACAAAAATGAATGGAGAGTTTCCTAAAATGAAAATTCATATTTTTAAATGAGTTGAGAAAAAATAGCAAATGAAGTATAGTAAAATATATACAACAAGTAAAGGAGCAAATGACTATGGAAAAGAATCTAGCATTAGAATTAATAGACTTCTTATATGATAGCCCAAGTGCTTGTCATGGAGTTAAGGCTACTCAAAAAATATTAGATGCAAATGGATTTATAGAAATAAAAGAAGAAGACAAGTGGAACTTACAACCAAAAGGTAAATATTATGTTGTGAAAAATGATTCAGCATTAATTGCTTTTGAAGTAGGTACTGGAGATATAGAAGAAACTGGACTAAGACTTATTGGAGCACATACAGATGTACCAGGATTTAGAATAAAACCAAATCCACAAATGATAAGTGAAGGTAAATATGTTAAATTAAATACTGAAGTTTATGGAGGACCAATACTTCATACTTGGTATGATAGACCTTTAGGAATAGCAGGTAAGGTTGCATTAAAAGGAGCTTCTCCATTAAAACCAGAAATAAGATTAGTTAACATTAATAAGCCATTATTAATAATTCCAAGTTTAGCAATTCACATGAATAGAGAAGTTAATGATGGATATAAAATCAACAGACAAGTTGATACATTACCTTTATTAGGACTTATAAATGATAAATTAGAAAAAGAAGATTACTTAATGAATATTCTTGCTAATGAACTACAAGTTAATAAAGAGGAGATACTAAACTTTGAACTTGGATTATATGAATATGAAAAAGGATCATTAATAGGAATGAATGAAGAACTTATTTCTTCAGGAAGATTTGATGATTTATGGATGGTATTTGCTGGAGTTAAGGCATTAGTTGATAGCAGAGAAAATGCTGCAACTAAGGTTATGATTTGCATAGATAATGAAGAAATAGGAAGCTTAACAGCTGAAGGTGCTAACTCAACATTATTAAATAATATATTAGAAAGAATTACACTTGGATTAGGAAAAGACAGAGAAGGATATTATAGAGCTTTAGCTAAATCTATAATGATATCAGCTGATTTAGCGCATGCTGTTCATCCTAACTTAGGAGATAAGCATGATCCTACAAATAGACCAGTTCTTGAAGGTGGTCCAGTATTAAAGATAGCTGCATCAGGAAGCTATAGTACTGATAGCTTTAATGGAGCTGTATTTGCTAGTGTTTGTGAAGCTGCAGGAGTTCCATTCCAAAAGTTTGTTAATAGATCAGATGTTAGAGGTGGAACTACAATAGGTCCTGTAACATCAGCAAACTTAACTATTCCTGTAATTGATATGGGAGCACCAGTGCTTGGAATGCACTCAATAAGAGAATTAGCAAGTGTTAAGGATAACTATTATACTGTTAAAGCATTTACAGAATTCTTTAGTTTATAATTTATGATATAAATATATTTTAAGTTAGCTGTGTCAAAGCTACAATGCATATTAAAAAAATTAATGTTGCAGTAGATTAGACACAGCTTTTGTATTCTTTAGAAAAGTGTATTTCCTAAAGAGTTATTGATAATTTTAAGAAGTATTGATAATTTTTTTTTAGTAGCAGAAACTTATATTCTGCGAAATAAATTCTTTTATAAAAATTAGTTTATAAATTGATATATGTATTAGTCCATTTAAAATTATAATATTACATTAATGATTATTATATAAGTTACTGTTTAGATTTTATAATATATGTTGAATAAATTATTAGTGTTTTTAATAATTGTTTATTAAATTAATTTGTTATTTTGCACAAAGATTGAGGAGTTTTGCAATATTACAAAACTTAATTTATTGTAAAATTTGTATCATAAATAAATGATATTTTTTGTGTATAAGATTTAATAGTTTTAATAGGCTCAATTTAGTACCAATAGTACTTTTGATTAAATTCTCTTAAAGTTATATTTATATTTTTAAGGTTCAACAGGAGGTGTAGGTGTATTAGATGACCCGATGGATATAGGATTACCAATTACTGACCCATCCTTATAAATAGATATAGTATTGTCATCATTTATAGTAAAATCGTGAGATTCAGTATCTATAATCAATTTACATTCAGTTACAGAAGCATTACCTAAATTTTTTAAAGTGCCAGCTTCTAATGGTAAATTAGTACCTTCAAATTTAGAACCTATATCAGTTTCTTTAAGTTTACCTTTATGTTTAACAGACTCATAAGCAGTAACAATAGATTTAGCTTCATTTAAAATACCAACCTTTTTAGCTTCAGTAAGATAATTTCCGAACCTTGGAATAAATGCAGCAGCAAGAATTGCAATAATGGCCATAACAGCAACAAGTTCAACTAAAGTAAATCCATCATTTTTATCCTTTCTTTTAAGTTTAAAGAATTTTTTTAGCTTTTCTAAATTAAAATTATATTTTATCATTTAGTCACTCCTATAAAATAAATTTCTTAACTCTAGGCCTAGTTAAGTCTTTACAAAGTCTTAACTAGAATAGAAAAATATATACAACCCTGAATAAAAATTTTAACTTTTTGTGAAAAGTTCTAAAAAATATGAATAAATTAAGCCTAAAACGGATAAAACAATAATAAGAGATGACAAAGAATAAAATTTATTAATATTAAATAAGCATTCTGCTAAGAGTTTATAAAATATTGAAATAGAAGTTAATGATAATATGTTTGTTATGCATTACTACTGTTTTTTAAATTTTATATAGTGTTATCTCTTTGGAGGATTTTGAACTATTAATTCAAGGATAGGTATAGTGTATCTTTATTTTATAATATTGAGAAAATATCGATTTCTTGGATATAAAGTATATTGTAAAGAAAAGCTTTATAAAGGAATATGATGGTTCAAGAGGTATTTTAATATTACTGAAAATAATATTAAGCATAATTTCGGATATTTTCATTTAAACATACTGCAATTAGAATGATAAAGAAATTTATCAGGAGATAACAAAATTATGTATAATACACTTGAAAACAAATCATAGAGGGTAAAGGACTATCTTTTAATATAGAAATAATAGTTTCAAAATCCTTTTATATTTAAAAATATAAAGTATAGTATGAACTATATATTAATTTATAAAAATATAATTTGGAGAATAATAAAAATCATATAATAATTGTAGTAAATATAAAAATAGAAAATAGATAATAGATAATGAACAATGGCGAGTAGATGGCAGAAAAATAAAAACAGAGAATTAAGAGAAAAATAAAAGAATAGAATTAAGAAATGATAAAGAGTTAAAAATGATAAAGATAAAAGTAATAAAAAATAATAAAAAAAGAAGTGATAAAAGATGACGTAATAAAAAATAAGTAGTGATAAAACTATCCGAAAGACTTATCACTACTTATTTATATAAAAATATGCAAACGCTAATTTAAAGTTTAAAGGAAGCCCTTTTAAGTTTGTGTAAGAACACTTAATTAGTTTTTATTAATTTATATGCGTGTTCTTAATAAAAAATGTCACTTATAAAAATAATGGTTTAGCAATTAACCCAGATTCATAAGCATAAATAATTGCTTGAGTTCTATCTTTAACATTAATCTTAATAAATATATTACTTATATGTTTCTTAACAGTATTTTCACTAATATTAAGATTTTTAGCTATCTCAAAGTTACTTAATCCATTTGACAATTGAGAAAGTATTTCTAACTCTCTTCTTGTAAGTGGAGTACCTAAATTATTTTTGCTTGTAATTGTAGCGGCAGGCTCATCTTCAACAAGTCTATACAATAATTCACGATCATAAAATTTAGTTCCAGTTGAAATCTTATGTAAAGCATAACTGATGTCTTCTTGAGCAAACGTTCCTAACATATATCCATCAACATTTAACTTTGACACTTTAAAGAACATGTCCTTACTTTCGTTAAAATCTATGATTAATAGTTTTAATTTAGAATAATTGTCTTTAATAGCTAGAATATTATCTATTATTTTTAAATCTTCTTTAAATAATGTGATTATTAAAATTGTATCTTCAGTATCATTTAGGCTTGTGTCTTCTGTAGAATCTAGTGTTTTAAAGCAATCTTCTATAGAAGTAAAGCCAGTGATATCTTCATATTTATTTCTTAATATTGATTTAATACCTTCATGAATGACTGGATATCTACATAAAATAGAAATTTTCATCTTATCCCCCTTTTCATATATAAAGTAATTACTACTAAAATTATATTCTAAAAAAATGTAAAAGTCTATTAATAATTACATTAAATGTTAAAAATTATACTAAGAAGTATTGATAACGATTTCTGAAATTACTACTTAGTAGTAATTAGATACTATAGATTTTATAATCCAAAAGTATAATTATGAAATAAATAATCATTGGCATAATTAAATTTTTATTAAAACTATATCAAGTTAAGTATTATTTTTGAGAGTAATACAAGGGTAATAAAGAATTAGTATTGTAGTATTATCTATAAAATATTATTAAAAATATATTTGAGAAATATTAGTAATAAATTAAAGAGTTTATAAATAGAATAATTACGGTATCTAAAATTGAAATGCAAATTTTGTTGATTAAATGATAATTAAGTAGAAAATAATTCAAAGGAATAACAATAAAATAACTTAAAGTAATTATTTAATAATAATATAGCTAATTAATACAATAAGTAATAAATGTTAATTATATACAGTGTGCAACTAATAGATTATTTACTGGAAAAGGATGTAAAATATATAATTTATTATAACAAATATGTAGTGAATTGACGATGTGTTAATACTTATAGGTAATTCAAAGTAAAGTATTTAAATAATCAAAAAGGGGGGAAGGACAATGCTTAAAACTACAGTTATAAATTTAAGTAAAAAGAGCAAAAGAGTAATACTACTACTAAGTGATATAGCAGTTATAATTTTATCTTATTATCTAGTTATGTTATTTCAGTATGCATCTCATACAGAAATAATAGAAACATTTATAAAACTACCATTAGTAGTATTTATATACGTAGTATCATTAATAATTTTTAAAATGTACAGCTGTATATGGTTAAATGCTGGGGTATTTGAGTTTAAACAAACAGTAATATCAACAATAATTTCATGCGTTATAACAACAGTGGTTATGATGATTATTCCAAGTGGAATACCAGTTTTAACTAATATTTTAGCGGGTATATTAATAGCAGGAATGATTACAGCTTTAAGAATGTCACTAAAAGTAATAACTAGGGCTTTTATTTACACAGTTTCGGAAAAAATAGATGGTAAATATAAAGTATTAATAATAGGGGCAGGAGATTGTGCTTCAGCAATAATGAATGAAATAAGAAAAGAAAAAAGTTCTGAATATAATATCGTAGGTATTATAGATGATAATAAGAGCAAGATAAATAGTTATTTAAATGGGGTAAAGATTCTTGGAGATAGAGATGCTATTTCTGAAATAGTTGAAAGAGAAAATATAGATGTAATACTTTTTGCAATTGCAAAAATAGATGGAGAAGAAAAATCTAAAATATTAGATATATGTAGTAATACAAAAGCAAAGGTAAAAGTAATACCAGGATATTATCAATTATTAGAAGAGGGAATTTCTTTTAATAAGATGAGAGATGTTGATTTAAAAGATTTAATTGGTAGAGAAGAAGTAAAGCTAGATAAACAAGGAATAGAAGAATATATAAAAGATAAAGTAGTTTTAGTAACCGGTGGTGGAGGATCTATAGGATCAGAACTATGTAGACAAATTGCAAAGTTTAGTCCTAAGTTACTTTTAATATTAGATATTTACGAAAATAATGTTTATGACATACAAAACGAATTATCTTATAATGAGCCAAAATTAAATAAGAAGGTAATAATAGCATCGGTAAGAGATAAATACAGATTAAATCAAATAATAAGTGCATATAGACCATCGATAATATTTCATGCAGCAGCACATAAGCATGTACCATTAATGGAAGATAATCCAGGAGAAGCAATAAAAAATAATGTATTAGGTACATTAAATATGGCTGAACTTGCAAGCCAATATAAAGTAGAAAAGTTTGTTTTAATTTCTACAGATAAAGCAGTGAATCCTACTAATGTAATGGGAGCTTCAAAGAGACTTTGTGAAATGATAGTACAAGCTACTAATAATGAAAGAGGAAATAAAACTGAGTTTGTTGCAGTTAGATTTGGTAATGTACTTGGAAGTAATGGTTCAGTAATTCCTTTGTTTAAGAGGCAAATAAAAAATGGTGGACCTGTAACATTAACTCATAAAGATATAACAAGATATTTTATGTTGATACCAGAAGCAGCACAACTTGTACTTCAAGCTGGAGCATATGCAAAAGGTGGAGAAATCTTTGTTTTAGATATGGGTAAAGCAGTAAAAATATACGATTTAGCAGAAAATTTAATTAGGCTTTCAGGATATAAACCCAATGAAGATATAAAAATTAAAATAACAGGCTTAAGACCAGGAGAAAAACTATATGAAGAATTATTAATGAATAATGATGAGTTAAGAAAAACTGCTCACAATAAGATATTTATTGATAAGCCAGAAACTATTTCATTAATTAAATTAAGAAAACAAATAGATGATTTAATATTTGTAACAAAATTAGGAAATAAAAATATGTTGATTGATAAGCTAAAAGAAATAGTACCAACATATTATTCACCAGATTTTTATAATAAGAAAAAGTTAGTAGAAGAGGTTGCAGCCACAACATTGGGGGGAAAAGAATAATGGAAGTATTAAAGGAGAGAGAGAGTTTACAAAAGAAAGAAGATGAACGTATAGAAGTAACTGAACAAAAAGAAAATAAAAGAATATACTTAGCTTCACCGCATATGGGAGGACTTGAAGAAAGCTTTATAAAAGAAGCATTTGATACAAACTGGATTGCACCACTTGGACCTAATGTAAATAACTTTGAAAAAGAAGTTGCAGAGTATGTAGGTATAAAGGATGCAGCTGCATTAGTATCAGGAACTTCAGCAATACATTTAGCAATTAAGCTATTGGGTATAAAAGAAGGCGATACAGTATTTTGTTCAGATCTAACATTTGCAGCAAGCTGTAATCCAATAATGTATGAAAAAGCAACACCAGTATTCATAGATTCAGAATATGAAAGTTTCAATATGTCCCCTATAGCATTAAAAAAAGCATTTGAATGTTATGAGAAAAAAGGAATTTTACCAAAGGCAGTTATAGTAGTTCATCTTTATGGACAATCTGCAAATATGGATGAAATAATGGAGATTTGTAATAAATACAATGTTCCAGTAATAGAAGATGCAGCAGAATCACTTGGTGCAACATATAAAGGAAAACAAACAGGGACATTTGGAAAGTATGGAATTTATTCATTTAATGGAAACAAAATAATAACTACATCAGGCGGAGGAATGTTAGTTTCTAATGATGATGAAGCAATAAAAAAAGCGAGGTTTTGGTCAACTCAATCAAGAGATAATGAAAGATATTATAAACATACAGAGCTTGGATATAACTATAGAATGAGCAATATAGTAGCTGGAATAGGAAGAGGACAAATAAGGATTTTAAATGAGAGAATAGCTCAAAAGAAGTATATTTATGAAAAATATACAGAAGCATTTAAGGATATTCCAGATATAGAAATGGCTAATATATGTGATTATGGTAAGCCTAACTATTGGCTAAGTGTTGCAACAATTAATATAGAATCAAAAGTTAAGCCAATTGATATAATTCTAAAGTTAGAAGAAAACAATATAGAATCAAGACATGTGTGGAAGCCAATGCATATGCAGCCTTATTATGAAAAATACGATTTCTTTAGTAGTTTCAGTTATCATGGCATTAGTGTTTCTGAAGATATATTTAATAGGGGGATATGCTTACCTTCAGATACAAAGATGAATGAAGAAGAAATTAATAGGGTTATTGAAATTATAAAAGATTTATTTGTTTAAAGAAAAAGTAAATTAAATAAAAGTGTAAGAGAAAAGGGAAGGGTAATATGTTTATAAAAAGACTACTTGATATTGTAATATCAGCAACTGCTTTAATTCTTTTGTCACCATTTATGCTAATAATTTATTTATTAGTAAGAATAAACTTAGGTGGTCCTGCTTTTTTCTTGCAAGAGAGAGTAGGTAAGGATAATAAGATTTTTAAGATGATAAAGTTTAGAACAATGAAAAACTCTACTGATAAGGATGGGAACTTATTAAGTGATAACGAGAGGTTAACTAAGTTTGGAAGATTCTTAAGAAGCTTTAGTATTGATGAATTACCAGAGCTAATTAATATTTTAAAAGGTGATATGAGCTTGGTAGGTCCAAGGGCATTATTAGTTCAATATCTTGAACATTATAATAGTGAACAAATAAGAAGACATGATGTGCTTCCAGGACTTACTGGATGGGCACAAATTAATGGAAGAAACTCTATTACATGGTGTGAAAAATTTAAGCTTGATGTTTGGTATGTAGATAATTGGTCATTATGGCTAGATATAAAAATCTTCTTCTTAACATTTTGGAAGGTTTTTAAGAGAGAAGGTATTAATCAAAGTGAAACTGTAACTATGGAATACTTTAATGGAACAAATTAATTTAAGGTAATGGATAATAAATGAGGGTAAATAGGGAATAGTTAATGAATTAACTGTAAGAGATAAATGGGGAAATTTATTACAGATAGGAACTTAGGATAGGAGGATTAAGATGGAAGATAGATTATTTGATTTTGAAGAGTTGTGGTATTTATTCAAAAGAAAATTTTGGATAATCATAGTTATTCCGGTTTTAATGACTAGTTTAGCTCTATATAAGGTATCAAAGCTTCAACCAAGTTATAGTGCAAGTGCAAAGGTATTTATGGGGAATAGTAATGATATGTTAGATATTTATTCACAAGAGGAGTTAAGTTATTATTCACAGTTTATAACTATATTTAGTGAAATTTCAAGAATTGATGGATTTTTAGATGATACTTTAAAGAAAAATAAAATAGATAAAACATCTCTAGAGGTTGCTTCTTCTTTAAGTTTCTCATCTTCAGAAAACACCCCAATAGTTAATATTTATTACTCAAGTTATACAGATAAACAAATGGAAGAAACATTAAATGCTGTTTGTGATGAGCTTATAGACAAAGTAAAGGAAATAATGCCAGGGACAAACCCAACAGTTTTAAGCGAAGCAAGAGTTGCAACAATATATCCTAATAAGACAAAGCTTCCTATGATAGCTTTTGCAGCAGGAATAATTATATCAATAGGATTAATTTTAGTTTTGGATTATTTAGATAGTAGGATAATGTCTAAGAAACAATTAGAGAAGATTATACCAGTTGCTGTTTTAGGAAGTATACCAATAGCTGAAAGAGAGTTTAGAAAGGAGAATAAAAATGTTCATAACGAAAAAAATGCCCAAGTCCCTGTCAGCGGAAGCTTATAGAAGCTTAAGAACTAGTATAAAGTTCTCTTCAGTAGATAGACCTATAAAAACATTAGTAGTAACTAGCTCAATAATGGGTGAAGGAAAATCTACTGTGGCAGGAAATATAGCAAATATATTAAGTCAAGATGGAGCAAGAGTTCTAATGATTGATTGTGATTTAAGAAAGCCTTCTATGCATTATAACTTTTTTGTAACTAATGGTGAAGGTTTGACAGATCTATTAGTTGGTAATAGTGATTTAAAAAGTGTTATGAAAAAGGTTGATGATTCTCTTTTCTTAATAACTGCAGGAACTGTTCCGCCTAATCCTTCAGAAATTTTGGGGTCTCATGGGATGGAAGATCTATTAGAAGAGTTATCAGTTAATTTCGATTATATAGTTTTAGATACACCTCCTGTACTTCCTGTAACGGATGCATTGCTTTTATCAGCAAAGGCTGATGGAACTCTTATTGTTGTTAAATCTAGAGTTACTAAGGAAAAGATGGTTAAAGAAACTTATGACAAGCTTATTGATGTAAGGGCAAATGTTATTGGAACTGTATTAAATGCTTGTGATAAGTCTATTGATAATAAATATTATGGATATTATGGTGATTTTAAAAAGAGTAAGAATAAAAAGTTTAAGATAAAGTAAAAAGAGAAGGGTTGCAAAGATGAAGAATATAGTGATCATAGGAGCAGGTGGAGTAGGGAGAGAAGTTTCATTAATAATTCAACAAATAAATGAATTAGAGCCAACTTGGAATCTGTTAGGATTCATTGATGATAACACTGATAACTGGGGAAAAATTATTAATGGGTATTCAGTAATTGGTGGAATAGATTCTTTAGAATTCTTATCTAATGATACGTATATTGTTATTGCCATAGCAAATTATGAAGTTAAAAAGAAGATAGTAAATAAGGTGAATAATAAATTTAAATTTGCAACTATAGTACATCCAAAGGTTTGGATACATGATTATATGACTGTGGGACAAGGAACAATAATTTATGAAGGGGCAATCCTTACTGCAAATATTGAAATAGGAAATCATGTAATTATAAGTCCTAAATGTGGAGTTGGACATGATTCAATAATTAAAGATTATGTTTCACTATTGTGGAATGTTAATGTTTCTGGAAATGATCTTATTGAAGAGGGTGTAATGATGGGATCAGGTTCTACTGTTATTCAAGGAAAGAAGATAGGTAAGGGATCAATAATAGGAGCTGGAGCTGTAGTAGTAAATGATATTGAATCTTTTAGTACAGCAGTTGGTGTTCCAGCAAAGGTTATTAAGAGTGATAAAAGTAAGAGGGGGAATAGTTTTGAAGAGGGTATTGTATGTAACAACTGTTAGCAGGACTATTAATGCTTTTTTAATACCGCATATTGAGATGCTTTTAGAAAATGGATATGAGGTTCATTGTGCTTGTTCCATAGACAAGCCAATTGATGAAGAACTTTTAAATAAGGGAGTTAAGGTTTTTGAGGTGCCTTTTTCAAGAAATCCTCTTGGTATTGGTAATATTAAGGCCTTTGAAAAGCTTAGTGAGCTTCAAAGACTATATAGTTATGACATAGTACATGTGCACACTCCTATAGCTTCTATTTATGGAAGACTATTAAAAGTTAATTATCACAATATAAAAACTATTTATACTGCTCATGGATATCATTTTTTGAAAGGTGGATCTAAATTGGGGTGGTTATTATATTATCCTATTGAAAAAGCTATGGCAAAGTTAAGTGATGCAGTTATTAATATTAATTCTGAGGATTATGAAATTACGAAAAATAAGCTTAAACCTAAGAAATGCTACTTTATTAATGGAGTTGGCATTGATTTAAAAAAGTATAAAAAGCTAAGTGAAGATAAGATTTCTACTATTAAAGAAAGTTTAGGCTTAAAATCTAATGATTTTGTTGTATTAATGATTGCTGAATTAAATAAAAATAAGAATCATATGCAGGTTATTAATGCAATGGAGTATTTGAAGGATAAGTATCCTAATATAAAGTTGCTTTGTGCTGGGGATGGTAATTATATTACATATCTAAGTGAACAAATAATTTCAAAAGATTTACAAAATAACATATTTATGCTAGGATATAGGGAGGATGTAAATAATCTAATAAATATATCAAATATTGGGATTTTAATGTCGTATAGAGAAGGATTACCTAGAAATTTAATGGAGTTTATGGCATGTGGAAGAAAGGTGATTGCTACTAATATTAGGGGCTGTAGGGATATTGTTTGTAATTATAGTGTTGGAACTTTGGTTAATGTTGGTGATGCTGAAGCAACAGCTCATGCTATTGAAGATTATTATCTTGCAAGTGATAGAAGATTTATAGTGTCTGATGAAATTAATAAGTATGATATTAGGAATGTTAATAATGAGCTTCTTAGGGTTTATGAGGATATTGAATTAGAGATTAATGGTGAGAAGGGATTAGCTTCTTATGCTACTAATAGATAGGAGATATTTATTAACATGATAAATAGTGGAGGTGAGATATGAATCCTAAAATATCTGTAATAATGGGGATATATAATTGTGAAAAAACTTTAGATGAAAGTATAGAATCTATAATCAATCAAACTTATAGGAATTGGGAATTGATTATGTGTGATGATGCTTCTAGCGATAATACATTAAGTATTGCAAGAAGATATGAAAGTTTATATCCTAAAAAGATTAAAGTAATAGAAAATAAGAGAAATTTGTCTTTGGCTCCAACCTTAAATAGGTGTTTGGAATTTGCTACAGGTAAATATATAGCTAGACAAGATGCTGATGACATATCTTTGAATAATAGATTAGAGATTCAATTGAATTTTTTGGAAGATAATAAGGGGTATGATTTAGTAGGTAGTCAAATGATATCATTCAATGAAAATGGTGTAAAAGGAGTTAGAGGTGTAAATATTGATATTCCCGATAAATTTACAATGATAAAAGGAACGGCTTTTTGCCATGCTACAATTTTAGCTAAGAAAGATGTATATGAACAATTACACGGATATAGAGTAACAAGATATACTGAACGATGTGAAGATGTAGATTTATGGTTTAGATTTTTTGAAAAAGGTTTTAAAGGATATAATTTGGATCAAGCTCTGTATAAAGTTAGGGATGATGAAGATGCATATAGAAGAAGAACATTTAAAAATTATTTCAATGTTTTTATAGTAAATTATTTAGGATTTAGAAAATTAAAAATTCCTATTAGATATTATATATATCTAATTAAACCGTTAATAACACCATTTATTCCTACTAATATAATAAAAAAATATCATAATAAAAATAAAATATTAAAAGAGCAATCTGAAATTGAATTTTAAGGTAAGTGATTAATAATGACAATTTTTTATGTAACTTTGATATTAGTTTATATATTTTCACTTCTAGCTAGAGGTTTATCAAATAAAGATACAGGAAGAGCTTCCATAATGTTTACAATTATAGTAGCTATTATATTAACAGTTGTATCAGGGTTAAGAAATAATATTGGAGATACATCAATGTATGTTCATACTTACAATTTAATTGGTCCTGATTATATATCGAAGGGAGAGTATGAAGCAGGTTTTATACTTATTTTAAAGTGTTTAAAATCTATATCGGAAAATCCACAATTTATGATAATGATAATATCTATTATTGTAAATTTTTTGGTGATATTTACACTTTGGAGATATAGCCAATATTATTATTTTGAAATAGCTACCTTTCTATATGTTGCATCAGGATATTATTTAGTTACTATGAACGGAATAAGACAATGTTTAGCAGCATCTATAATATTCGCGGCAACTCCATTTTTAATAAAAAGAAAGGCAGTAATATATTTAATAATAGTTATCTTAGCAATTACAATACATAGCTCTGCATTTATTATGATACCAATATATTTTATAGTTAATGTTAAACCGTGGTCTAAGCAATCTTTGTTATTAGTTATATGTACAATAGCAGCAATGCTTTTGTATGAACCTTTGATGAATTTAGCGGTGATCATCGTAGGAAGTAAGATGGAAGCTTATAAAATCTCTACAGAAGGTGGAACAAGTATTATAAGAGTAGCAGTATTCTTTGTACCGGTATTTTTATCATATCTGAGAAGAGATAAAATAAGTGATAAATGGGATAAGATTAATATATTTAATAATATAAATTTATTATCATTTTTAATAATGCTTTTTTCTTTAATACAATGGGTATTTGCTAGGTTTACACTATATTTACAACCATATACGTTTATTTTGATGGGATATATTGTTAAAAATTGCTTTTATGGAAAAGAAAAGAGGCTTTTGTATTATGGATTAGTGATTTGTTATATGACCTTTTTCTTTATAGAGTGTCCTAGTAATTTAAATGGTATACCGTATAAAACTGATTTTAATGTAATGGAGTTTTTATATCAATAATAGTCACTGATAATTTTTTATGGAGAGGAAAGATATGAATAGTAAAAACACAATCCCTAATATTATCCATTATTGTTGGTTTGGTAAAAAAGAAAAACCAATTATAGTAAAAAAATGCATAAAATCTTGGGAAGAAAAACTAAAAGAATATAAGATAATTGAATGGAATGAAGAAAACTTTGATATAGACTCTAATATTTTTATAAGACAAGCTTATGATTGTGGTAAATTTGCATTCGTTAGTGATTATGTTAGAGTATACGCTTTATATAATTATGGTGGAATATATCTAGATACAGATGTGGAGGTTTATAAGAAGTTTACAGATACTATATTAAATAATTCATCCTTTTGGGGATTTGAAGAAAAAAATTTTATAGCAACAAGCACAATAGGAGCAAGTAAGGGAAATAAGCTAATAAAACAATTTTTAGATTCTTATGATAATAAAGACTTTTTTAAGGAAGATGGAACTATAGATACTTTGACTAATGTAGTTATTGTAAGTGAAATATTACGTAAATTAGGAATAAAGTTAGATGGAAGCTATCAAGAAGTTGAAGATTTAGCAACAATCTATCCACAAGAGTACTTTTCGCCATATGATTATATAAATTGTTATAGTAAAGAAACAGAAAATACTTATACTATACATCATTATTATAAAAGTTGGTTACCAATTAGTGCACGATTTAAAACATCTATAAAAAAGTTTGTAGCAAAAATAATTGGCGGTAAAAATGTAGCTAAGATGAGAAATCTAATGAGTAAATAACAAGGTGGTGAAGATAGATGAATAAAGTTTTAATATCATCTTTTGATATGGAAGTTGGTGGAGTTGAAAGAAGTTTAATAAGTATGCTAAATAACTTTGATTATGAGAATAATAACATAGATCTAATGTTATATAAGCATAAAGGGGACTTCATGAAGTTACTACCTAAAAGGCCAAATTTATTACCTGAAGTTGATGCATATACATCTTTTAGAAAATCAATAGCCCAATTGTTTAAGGAAAGAAAGTTTAAGTTAGCTATAGCTAGGGGGAAAGCTAAATTGGAGGCTAATAAAATTGCGAATGAAAATAATTTTTTGGACTCAGGATATATACAAATGCAACTGATGTGGAAATATTCATTACCGTATTTGCCTAAATTGGATAAAGAATATGATGTAGCAATAAGTTATTTATGGCCACATTATTTTGTTTCTGAAAAGGTGAAGGCTAAAAGAAAAATTGCGTGGATTCATACTGATTACTCTACTATTGCAACTGATATTGATATGGATTTAAAGATGTGGAATAAGTTTGATTATATTATGGCAGTATCAGAAGAATGTAAAAATGCTTTCCTTAAAAAGTATTCAAGCTTAAAAGGTAAAGTTAAAGTTATGGAAAATATAACTTCTCCTGAGTTTATAAGAAAAATGGCTGAAGAGGATATTGAAGAAAATGTCAAAGAGGATGATAGTTTTAAGTTAGTTTCAGTTGCTAGATTTTCACATGCTAAAGGGATAGACAATGCAGTTAAAGCATTGAAATTACTACATGATAGGGGATTAACTGATATTAAGTGGTATGTTGTTGGGTATGGTGGAGATGAAGAAATTATAAGAAAGCTTATAAAGGAAAATAATCTAGAAGATAGTTTTATTTTATTAGGTAAAAAGATTAATCCATATCCATATATAAATGCTGGAGATATATATGTACAACCTTCTAGATATGAGGGCAAGGCAGTTACTGTAGGTGAAGCCCAAATACTAGGTAAACCAGTAATTATAACAAATTATACTACATCAAAAAGTCAAGTAAGGGAAAATATTGATGGATATATATGTGAATTATCTATTGAGGGAATTGCTAATGGTATCGAGAAATTATATAAGGATAAGAATTTAAGAACTCAACTTTCAGATAATTGTAAAAAGACTAATTACAGTAATAGTAATGAATTGAATAATTTATATAGTATTTTTAATTAATGAGATAAAAGGTAGGGGAAAACATGTTACCTAAAATAAGTGTAATTGTTCCAATATATAAGGTTGAAAATTATATTAATAGATGTATTGATAGCATATTAAACCAAACTTATAAAAATATAGAGGTTATATTAGTTGATGATGGATCCCCAGATAATTGTGGGAGTATTGTAGATAATTATAAAGTTAAAGATTCAAGAGTAATATCTCTTCATAAAGAAAATGGTGGATTATCAGATGCAAGAAATTATGGAATGAAATATGCAACAGGTGAATATGTAGTTTTTGTAGATAGTGATGATTGGTTAAAAGAGGAAATGATAGAAACTTTAATAGGATTGGCAATAGAACTAAACGCAGATGTAGTTCAGTCAGGATTTTATTATGCTTATGATAAATATTTACTATATGATGATAGATACTATAAAGAGTATATGAATCCTATTCAATTAAACAGGGATGAAGTGATGAAAGAATTAGTTATAAATGAAAAAGTAAAGAATTTTGCATGGGGAAAACTTTATAAAATAAAATTAATAAAAGATTTACCATTTAAAAAGGGTGTACTTTTTGAAGATGTATTTTGGGCACATAATGTTATGAATAGAGTAAGTAAATATGTTATTTGTCATAAACCAATGTATTATTATTTGCAACGTAATGATAGTATAGTTTCTACATATACAGCTAGGAATCTTGACATTATATGGGGAATGAAAGAAAGGCATAAGTTTATTGAAAAAAATTATGAAGAATTAATAAATGAATCATATAAAATACTGACAAAAACTATATTGCTACATTACTATCTATTAAATAAAAATAATGATAAAGATTTAGATGGATGCTATAGGAAAGAGTTAAGAAGCTATATTATTGAGAATTATTCAAATATAAAAGATGCAATTATAAATGATAAAGAATTAAGTAAAGAAGTATCATTATTTAAGTTTAATTATTACCTTAGCAGAATTTATGTAAATATAAATAAAATATTAAGAAAAGTTAATTTAAAAGAGAAGCAATCAGCATTAAAAAAAATAAGCTTTTAGTTAAGGAGAGTAATAATGGAAGGTGTTGCAAAAATAAAAAGTTTTATAATAACAAGTATTATAAGAATATTTAATTGTTTGCCTATAAGGAATAATAAAATATTTTTATACAGCTATTATGGAAGTCAATATGGATGTAGTCCTAAATATATATCAGAATATATAGTTAAAAATTATCCAGATAAATACGATATAGTGTGGGCATTTAATGATGTTAAATCAAAAGAAAGTATTCAGGGAATACGAAAAGTAAAAATAATGTCCTTAAAATACTTTTATGAATTATGTACATCAAAAGTTATTATAACTAACTTTAGAACGACAGAAACGTTTAAAAAGAGAAATAACCAATATTACATTCAAACTTGGCATAGCTCTTTAAGACTTAAGCAAATAGAAAAGGATGCTGAAGATACTTTGCCAGTTCATTACATAAAAATGGCTAAAGAGGATTCAAAGAAATTGGATTTATTAATATCAGGATGCAAGTTTAGTACAGATATATTTAAAAGAGCATTCTGGTATGATGGTGAAATATTTGAACATGGAACGCCTAGAAATGATATTTTAGTTAAAAGTGATTCAAATTTAAATGATATGGTTAAAGAAAAATTAAAAATAGATAAAGATAAAAAAATTATTTTGTATGCGCCTACTTTCCGAAAAAACAACAATTTAGAGATATATAATATTGATTATTCAAAAATAATAAACAAGCTTAAAGATAAGTTTGGTGGAGAATGGGTATTTTTGGTTAAATTACATCCACATTTAGTATCTAAATCAGATGAATTAGTTTATGGAAAATATGTCTTAGATGTAACTAAATATGATGATATACAAGAATTATTAAGTATTGCAGATGTTTTAATATCAGATTATTCATCACTTATGTTTGATTTTGCATTAACTAAGAAACCATGTTTTTTATATGTACCAGATTTAGATGAATATATAGAAAATGATAGAGGATTATATTTTTATATAAATGAATTACCATTTATATCAGTAAGAAATAATGATGAATTAGCAAGTGAAATAACTAATTTTGATAGTGACAAATATGACAAAGATTTAAAAAGTTTCTCAAGTAAAATAGGAAGTTTTGAAATAGGAAAATGTAGCGAAGAATTAGAAAAGAAGATTAGTAAGGTTTGCTTTAGATAAGAGGGGGAAGAGGAAATGAAGAAGTATAGAGTAGGTTATACAACTGGGGTTTTTGACATGTTTCATGTAGGGCATCTTAATATATTAAGAAAGGCTAAGGAGCAATGTGATTATCTTATTGTTGGAGTTAGTACTGATGAATTAGTTAGAGAGTATAAAAATAAAACACCTATAATACCATTTGAAGAAAGGTCTGAAATAGTTAGATCAATTGATTGTGTTGACAAGGTAATACCTCAAGTAAATAGGGATAAATATGAAGCATGGAAAGAATTAAAGTTTGATGTAATGTTTGTTGGAGATGATTGGAAAGGCAAGCCGTTATTTATGAAAGTTGAAGATGATTTTAGAAAAGTTGGCGTTGAGGTGGTGTATTTTCCTTATACAAAAGATACTTCTTCTACGATTCTTAGAGAAAAGCTAGGATGTAAATAGTAGTAAAATAAAGTAGGTGATAATTTGAAAAAAAAGATTTTATTTGTAATAGATTCGTTACATTGTGCAGGTGCTGAAAAAAGCTTAATAACATTATTATCATTGATAGATTATTCAAGGTATGAAGTTGATTTGCAGTTATTTGGATATGGTGGGGCATTAGAAAGATTATTACCAAAGGAAGTTAAGCTTTTAAAACCATTAAAATATACTGCGTTCTGTGAATTAAGTATTAAGTCAGCATTTAGGGATTCTATTAAAAGGTTTAATACAAAAATGATTTCAGCTAGATTAAAATTTACAGTGGCAATAAGAAAAGAAAAGTATTCTAATGCACAAAAGGCAAGGATATTTTGGCAAAAGGTAAGTGATGTTATTGAGGATAATGAAAAGGAGTATGATATTGCCATTAGTTATGCTCAAGGTGTTCCTACTTTCTATGTAGCCGATAAAGTAAAAGCTAGAAAAAAATATGCGTGGGTTAATGTTAGCTATAGATTAAAAAGTGATGATAGAATATTTCAGAATAAATATTATGAAATATACGATAATATAATTGCAGTTTCTGATTCAACAAAAGATGTGTTCATAGAAACATTTCCTGAATTTTATGATAAAGTAAAAATAATTTATGATATTAATGATAGTAAGTTTATAACTAAGATGTCGGAGATAGGGGAAAGTTATGAAGATAATTTTTCGGGATTAAGGCTACTTACAGTTGGAAGACTAGCAAATCAAAAAGGATATGATATAGCTCTTGAGGCATGTAAAATTTTAAAGGATAAAGGAATAAATTTTAGATGGTATTCATTGGGAATAGGTCCATTAAAATCTGAAATAGAAGAGTATATAAGAAAAAATAATTTAGAAGAACATTTCATATTGTTAGGGGTTAGAGCAAACCCATACTCATATATTAAAGATTGTGATATATATGTACAAACATCTAAATTTGAAGGATTTGGATTAGCTATAGCAGAAGCAAGAATGTTAAATAAACCGGTAGTAACTACAAGATTTGATGCTGTTTATAATCAAATGATTGATAGGCAAAATGGATTAGTTGTTGATATGGATGCACAAGGAGTTGCTAATGGCATTTTAGAGTTAATTAATAATAAACAACTAAATGATAGTATAATTGAATACTTAAAGAGTGAGAAAAAAGGAAATATTGAAGAGTTAGAAAAAGTATATGAGTTGATAAATTAAAAAATTATGACTGTAAATTTTTTTAAAGGAAGAGAGAGTATGGTTAAAGTAAGTATAATTACTCCTGTATATAATTCAGAAGAATATATAGATAAATGCTTAAAATCATTAGTAAATCAAACACTAGATAATATAGAAATTATTATTATTGATGATTGTTCTACAGATAATTCAAGAAAAATAATACAAGATTATGTTGAAAGATATGGGGGAAAAATAATAGCTATATATTTAGAAAAAAATAAAGGACAAGGCTATGCAAGAAATATAGGAATTGAGATATCAAAAGGAGATTATATTATTTTTGTAGATAGCGATGATTATATAGCATTTGAAACATGTGAAATAATATATAGAAAATCTTTAGAGAAGTCACATGATATAGTGTGTTTTAATTTAGTAGAAATAAAAAATGGTATAGAGAGTGAAAAAAAACTAGAGTACGATTCAAGTATAGATGGAGATATTGATTTTTTATTAAGATCAAGGTTAGTTAATGCAAAAGGATATTTTTGGACAAGAGCATATAAGAGAACATTATTAATTGAAAATAATATTAAGTTTCCAGTAAATATTCATTACGAAGATAGTGCATTTAATACATTAACTTTATTATATGCTAAAAGTGTTACGAAAATAGATAAACCTCTATACTTTTATACAATAAGGAAAAACTCAAGTAGCAATTGTTATAATCAAGAAAGATTATATGATAGAATAAATGTCACAGAATTTATGTTATCAGAAACTATTAGGAGAAATATTTATAAGAGATATTTGGAAATAATAAATAATAAATACTTAAAAATGCACATTGGAAATATACATTTATGTTTAGATATGTTTGATGATGTTAATATTGAAAAGTTAAAAGAAATAAGCACATATGTAAATAACAACTTAAATTATAGAAGCTTAAAGGAATATAAAAAATTAGATAGAGTAAGCAAGTTATATCTATTGATAAATGATCTTTCACCAAAGTACGTGATTATAATAGATAAATTATATAAAAAAATATTAAAAATTATTAATAGATAATTTAGATATGGAGTAGACAGTATGAAAAAAATACTATTTATGTGTATAAATATGAATATTGGAGGAACAGAAAAAGCATTGCTTACTATGTTAAATGAAATAGATGATAGTAAGTATGATATTACTTTACTTATGTTAGAAGAATATGGGGGATTTTTAAATGAAATACCTAGTTTTGTTAAAGTAAAGTATGTTGATGAATATAAAAGTATAAAGCCTTTTGTCAATGAACCACCTAAGATATTAATTAAAAGATTAATAAGGAATAAGGAATATTTAACAGGACTAACTACTTTATCAAGTTATAGTATTTCTAAAATAACTAATAATATATCCTATTATTATAGATATATATTGAGAAATGTTAAAAAGATAGATGAGGAGTATGACTTGGCTGTAGCATATGCAGGGCCCATGGATTTTATAACATATTTTGTTTTAAATAAGATAAAAGCAAAGAAAAAGGTACAATGGATACATTTTGATATAACTAAAATAGGATTTAATAGAAAATTTGCAGAAAGAAATTACAAAAAGTTTGATAAAATATTTGTAGTTTCAGAAGAGGGAAAAGAAAAGTTAATAAACTTAATACCTGCTTTAAACAATAAGATTGAAGCTTTTTTTAATATAATATCATGTAATTTAATTGAAAATATGAGTAAAAATGAAAAAAGCTTTGACGATTTATTTGATGGAGTAAGAATACTTACAGTAGGAAGGTTAAGTAAAGAAAAAGGACAAGAGTTAACTATTAATGTATTAGCTAGATTAAAAAATGAAGGATATAAGGTTAGATGGTATTGTATAGGTGATGGACCAGAGAAAGATAATTATAGAAATAGAATTAAAAGTTTAGATATAGAAAATGATTATATTTTATTAGGCTCAAAGTTAAATCCATATCCATTCATGAAGGATTGTGATATATATGTACAACCTTCAAAGCATGAAGGATATTGTATCACTTTAGGTGAAGCAAGATGTTTTGATAATCCTATAGTTACAACTAATTTTACTGGAGCTAATGAACAGATAAAAAATGAGGTTACTGGTTTAGTTTGTGATATTAGTGAACAGGGAATATATCAAGCTATAAAAAGATTGTTAGATAATAAAGAATTGTACAAGGATATTAGAACTAATCTTAGTAATGAGATAGTAGATAGTAATAATGAAATTAGTAAATTGGAAGAATTGATTTAATAAAGTGAAAAATCAATTCAAGGAGAAGAAAATGAAAAAATTAATAAAAATAAGTATTATTATGCCTATTTATAATGTTGAAAGATACTTAGAAAGAGGAATAAATTCTATATTAAATCAAACTTTTAAAGAGTTTGAATTAATATTAATAAATGATGGATCTACAGATAATAGTTCAGTAATATGTAATAATTTTAAAAATATAGATAGTAGAATAAAGGTTATTAATAAAAAAAATGAGGGGGTTTCTTCAAGTAGAAATTTAGGAATAAATATAGCTAGGGGCGAATTTATAATGTTTGTAGATCCAGATGATACATTAGAAGAGGATGCATTAGGATATCTATATAATTTAACTAATACATATAATTCAGATGTATCTTGTTATAGAATGCAGACATATAAAAATGGTATATCAAAAACAAACATTAATATTAATGAAGAGATAAAAATATATAAAAATAGTAAAATTATAGAAAATTTTTCTAAAAATGGGATTTTCTTATATTCAGTATGTAATAAATTATATAAAAAAAATTTATTAAAAGATATTATAAAATACGGTATGCCTGTTATTTGTAATGAATTATTATGGGGAATTGGTATATCAATACATGCAGTTATTTTAGGTCATTTAAGTTCTTCTGTAGTAGCTGCCAATAGCATATGCAATGTTATTTATCAAATGTCTACATCTTTTATACTTGGTGTTGCCAATGCTTCTTCTGTTGTTATGGGTAAAACCATAGGTTCAGGTGACAAAAGAGATGCTATAAATATAAAAAATAAATTATTATTTATATATCTTATACTTGGTATTACTACTGCAACCATATTATTATTAATTAAAAATCCTCTTATTTCTTTATATAATATAGAAGATTCTACAAAAGTTATAGCAAATAATTTAATGTATATTTATGCATTTCACATATTGTTCCAAGCTTTTACTAGCCCTATAATTGCAGGTGTTTTAAGAGGTGGAGGAGATACAAAGTTTGCCGCTATAATAGATGTTATTTTCCTTTGGTTACTTCTTCCTGTGGGATTTGTAGCTGCTTTTAAATTTAATTTAAATCCTGCTTTAGTTCTTTTATTGCTGAGATTTGAAACACCTATAAAAACATTCTTTTGTTTATTTAGACTAAAAGGCGAAAAATGGATTAATATAATAACCAGATAATAAAAAATTCACATCGCTTAAGCCACAGTAAAGTATAAGCTAGATAAGGTATCTTCCCTCATCCAGCTTATACTCAGTTATACTTATATATTAATCTATTTATCCATATACTTTATTATCTCGTCTAATGTAGCATATGAGCCAATTGCACCTTTTTTAGTTGTACTATAAGCTGCATAAGCATTTGCAAATGTTAAATACTCTCTTAGCTTTTCATCACTAATACTATTAAGCTGTTCCATATTTACATCATCTTCTAATAGCTTAAATAAAAATGAACCAATAAACGAATCCCCTGCTCCCGTTGTATCAACTACATCTACAATATTTCCAGGTATCTTAACAACTCTATCCTTAGTATATGCTTCAGCTCCATCTTTTCCCTTTGTAAATAAAACCATGTTCACATTACCTTTAAACAATACCTCTTTAGCCTCGTCCATATTATCATATCCTGTTACAAACTCTAACTCTTCATCAGAAATTTTAACTACATGAGCCAAAGGTAAAAATTCCATAATTGCATCTCTACATGCATCTTCACTATCCCATAAAGGTAACCTTACATTTGGGTCAAAACTTATTATACTTTTATTTTCTAGTGCAAACTCTATGGCCTTTTTATGTGCATATTTCATTGGACACTCTATTAAATCTACCGAACAAAAATGCATACTATGACAATCTTCAAACCATTCCTTTTTTACTTCACTTTCTTCTAGTAACATATCTGCACTTGGATTTCTATAGAATGAAAAATCACGATTTCCATCTTCTTTTAAAGAAACAAAAGCTAATCCCGTATTGGCTTTATCACTTCTCAACACATAATCTACATTTACATTAGCTTCTTTTAAAACTTCTATTATGTGGTTACCAAAAGCATCTTTACCTAACTTAGATATGAAATTTGATTTTCCACCAAGCTTTGCTACTACAGCACTAACATTGGCAGGAGCTCCCCCTGCTACTCTTTCAAAACCTAATACGTTCTTTAATTCACAGCCTTTTTGATTAGGTATAAAATCAATTAAAGCTTCTCCTATACTTATTACTCTCTTCATACTTCCACCTTACATATTTTTTACTGAATACTTTGTTTGTATTTCCAAGCCTTTAATGATTCAATTTTAACTTCACCATTGCTTGTGAAGAATTCAATATTATCAATATTTTTTTGAGGATAAATACGGCTTGTAATTACTGCTTCTCCATCATTTATAAAGACTTCAATAGATGATCTGTCTAAGAATACACGTAGAGAAAGTTTTGAGTTTTTAGATACATCTGCTTTTCTTGTAGAATCTTGTTCTTTTCCATATTTAGAACAATCTATAGTAAGCTGTGATGCATCTGTATCATATTTTAATACAAGTTCTTCCTCATCACTTCCATTTATCTTAAGACCTAATTCTTTGGAGTCACTATTAAGTATATCAAATGTAACATCTATTTCTAACATTTTTTCACTAGTTTTTATTTTAAAGCTATTATTTTCTGATACGATCACATTTTCTTCAGATGATATACATTCTTCTCTAAGAAGTTCTATCTCTTCAATTGGATTCATTTTTATTTTATTATCATCACCTAGTGTTAACTCACGTGGCATTGTTAATGCACCACACCATCCATCTTCTTTTGTAGGCATATGTGATTCCCACATATCCATCCAACCTATTGCAATTCTACGACCTTTATCATCTAAGAATGTTTGAACTGCATAGAAATCATGACCGTTATCAAATTCATAGAAATCTCCATGTTTAAACTCATTTTTATCGTAGTCATAATCTCCAACTATATAACCTGTTTGGAATAAGTTTGGATATTTTCCATCTTTCTTTTCAATTCCTTGTGGTGAAAAACTTAACACATATTTATCTCCTAGTTTAAAGAAATCAGGACATTCCCACATGTATCCTAGTTCACATTTACTTGTAGCAAGTACTCCAACATAATCCCATTTTCTTAAATCAGGTGATGTATATAATATAACTCTACCTATGTTATCTTTTGTTGAGTTTCCTACTACCATATACCATTTATCTTCGTGTTTCCATACTTTAGGGTCTCTGAAATGGTGTATACTATCTGCTGGTGGCTCTGCTATAACAGGGTTGTTTTCATATTTTTCAAATGTTACTCCATCTTTACTTACTGCTATATTTTGAGTTTCATAAAATGTATTTTGCTCTTCATCTATGTAATTATGTCCTGTATAAATTAATGTTAATTCCCCATTATTATCTACTGCACTTCCTGAGAAACATCCCCCCTTATCAAATTCATCACCAGGAGCTATTGCAACTGGGCAGTGTTCCCAATGTATGCAGTCTTTACTTTTAACATGTCCCCAGTGCATAGGTCCCCAGTTTTCATCATATGGATGATGTTGATAGAATACATGGTATTCTCCTTTATATTGAATAAGACCATTTGGGTCATTAATCCAGTTTGCTGGTGCCATGATATGATATCCTAGCCTGTATCTTTCATTTATTTTTTCTTTTGCTGCTTCTAAAACTTCTCCAGCTTTTATAATTCTTTCATCTAACATTCTTAATTCCTCCACTTTATTTAATCTTAATTTATTATTTTAAAGTTATTTTCCAACTTAACTTGCTAATGTTTTACCATCAGCAACCTTTTCTTCTGATTTAGCTAATGTGAATATTGATAATGTTGCAAATAGTAAAACAGTTACACCCATTACAATATAAGTAGTGCTAAAACCTATAGTGTCATAAAATCTTCCTACTATTGGAGATAATACTGTAGCCCCAACTTGAGATGTAAATTGATATCCAACTAGATATAATATTGAAGATAATCTAGTGTCAAAGTTTGCAGCAAGGTATTTAAATACTGCAATAAGCATTATTGGTAATTCAAAAGAGTGTATTAATTTCATACAAGATATTAATATTGGTCCTGTTGCTAATCCTGAACCTATAATTCTACATCCCATTAAAAATCCTGCAAATATTAAACCTTTTCTAGCACCAATTTTATTTACTATAAATGGCGCACAAAACATCATCCCTGCCTCTAAAAATACTTGGAATGAATTTAAATATCCAAATACTTGATTTCCTAATTCTTTTGTAGAGAACATTGATGAATAATATAATGGGAATTGTTGGTCATAAACATTATAGAAGCATGTAACCCCAATAACATATAATATGAAAAACCAGAAGTCTTTTAATTTAAATAATGAGTAAACATCTTTTAATTTAACAGAATCAGCTTTTTCTATATCTTCATCAGTTATTTCTATTGATATAGATAATATTATAAAGAATAATATTATGGCAGAGGCTGATGCAATCCAAAAGTTTATATTAGGATCTATATTAAATAATTGACCTGCGAAAAATGTTGCTGCTGCCCATCCTAATGATCCCCACATTCTAGATTTTCCATATTCAAAATCATATCTACGACCTATTTTTTCTACGTATGATTCAATTGCACCTACACCTGCAAGAAATGCTGTTCCTAAATAAGCCCCCCCAACTACTGCTCCTAAAATTACATTGTATTTTAGTAAAGGTCCATATACATATATATAAAATGGTCCTACAAAAATTAAAAGTACACTTATAAAACTTAAAATGTTTTTTCTCAAACCTATTTTATCTGATATATATCCATAGATAGGTTGTATGCATAAAGCAAAGATAGCATTTACAGAAAATATAATACCAGTGTCTGCACCACTTAAATTTATTTCCTGACCAAGCCATATTGAAAATAGTGAATAACTTGCTGACCAAGTTACAAAGAAAAAGAAGAAATATGCACTTAATTTACAGTACATTGCTTTCGATTTAGACATTTTTACTCCCCCTTTAGACATTTTTTAAAATCCCTCTTTTGTGAAAACATTTTCAAGTTCTAAATTAATTGTATGTCAACCGGTTACATATGTCAACCGGTTTCACATATTTTTTTATAACATAATTAATAGATTCTATCAGATGAATCTTTAATTATGTTATAAGTTTATGTAGTTTTTCCTTCTATAAGTGATACTGGTAAGGCTATTTTAGATTCTATATTGCTAAAATCACCTTCTATTTTTTTTATAAGTAGCTCTATTGAAGTCTTTGCAATAAGTTTAATTGGCTGTTTTATAGTAGTTAAATCTGGTAATATATTTCTTATTGTTTCTGTACCATCATATCCTACTATCTTTAAATCTTGTGGTATTTTTCTGCCTCTTTTTCTTGCTTCATTTATAAATACTGCTGCAAATAAATCATTTGTTGCAAATATTCCGTCGACTTCTGGATGTTCATCTAAAATCTTATTAGCGATTTGGATTTGATTTCCCCCATCAAATGTACTTTCAATTTCATAAGTTATGGGACACATATTATGAGATTTCATAACATCTTCGTAGGCTGTTTTTCTTAATCTTGCCTGTGTCCTTAAATTACACTGCCCGTCTATATTTATGATGTTTTTACATCCTTTCGATAATAAAAGTTCAGTTGCTATCTTTCCACCATGATAATTATCTGAACCTACAATTGGAATATTCTCAGATAAATCAGTATCTATAGATACTACTGCCATGTTGCTGTTTTTATAATGGGCAATTTCTTGGTTATGTGTCCCAACTATAATCCCATCAACTTGATTACGCATAAGCATTTCTATATATTTTTCTTCATTATCAATATTATCAAGACTATTGCATAGTAGTATTTTGTAACCAAGGGAGTTACATATATTTTCTATGTAGAATGTAAGTTCTCCAAAGAATGGATTGCTCACTGTGGGTAGTATTACTCCTATGAGATTAGTTCTTTTGTTAAATAATGAACGTGCCACATCATTTGGAAAATAGTTAAGCTCCTTCATTGCTTTGTTTACTTTTTCTCTTGTTTCCTCACTTATATATCCTCTATTATTAAGAACTCTTGACACAGTTGTTGTTGAAACTCCTGCTAGTCTTGCTACGTCCTGAATCTTAGGTTTCATATTACTCCTCTTTTCTTAATTTAGCTGTAAATAGATTATACCACATATAGGGTTTTTGTATTATACACAATAAATTAATGTCTGGTATTTTATTTCTTTAAGGCTCATAAAATTGAGGTGTTAAAATCTAATTGAGAAATGTTAAACATTTTAATCTATCAAATTCTTTTAAAGCTACATCATATTA